>VFQR01001081.1_pt1 | contig 23851 bp, 21 predicted proteins | sample 3512321 | NCBI WGS metagenome assembly VFQR01 (sample SAMN10412374, study PRJNA504923) | tailings metagenome | isolation source: Relicate 3 Philex TSF1 revegetated site | place: Philippines: Tuba, Benguet | collected 2017-08-29 | reverse complement strand
CTCAGCAGGAAAATAAATCATCTTTCTCAAGTTCTAATGATGTTATAGCGTTTTTCAGTCCCATGAAATACAAACCTTTCCTAGACTACACAGATATATAGTGAAGATTCGTAAATAAACCTAACTTGTAATCTGTCTTTTCTGGAAAGAAGAATTCAAGACTTGTATGAACTTAGAGAGATTAAATTCTGTTTAAGCTATATCTTTTCTTTGCCCTAATCAAGATATAACACATGAAAATCGATGAGGGGGATGAGGGGGATGAACAGGCAGGGGGCAGGGAACAGAGGTGAGAATTCCTAACTCCTAACTCCTAACTCCTAACTCCGCAGTGCCAATGCCCAATGTCCAAATAAATATAGGAGATTAAATTATGGTTCAAGTTCGTTATGGTGGTGAAAATGGTCAACGGTATGAACTTGCTGTTAGTGATGAACACATTGTAGTTCGTACCGAAAACCGTAGCCCTCTGGTTGGTCAAAGACCGTTTGAAGTCGCACCTGTGTCTGTTGCAGCTCGTAGCATCCTCAATCAATTTGAGTTAACAGCTCGATTTCGACAAGCAGGTATAGAAATTCTGCGGGCGAAAGTTCCGACTCAAGGAGTTACTTTGCGCGATCGCGCTAGGGCAATTCTCAATGAGGAACCTAAAGTTGAATTTGCGGGACGTGTTCTTGTCGATCCTAGATCCCAGGAACCTGTAATCTACACTGAAAACCTCTTTGTTAAATTCGATAATCGACAAGATTCAAGGGCGTGTGAAGAAGTTTTAGGGCGTTATAACTTAACAATTAAACGCCAACTTGAATATGCGCGAAATGCTTATTTTGTCAGCGCACCTACACATACTGGTTTAGCTATTTTTGACATTGCTGAAAGACTTTTAAGCGAGCAATCAGTTGAACTGTGTCATCCTGAACTAGTGCGGGAATTACGCCGCCGCCAGATTTTTCCCCAGCAGTGGCATCTCAAACAAACAACAATTAATGGTAAAGTTATTAACGCCCATGCCAACGTTGAACCAGCTTGGAAATTCAGCGATGGTACAGGAACAATTATTGCAATTATCGACGATGGCGTAGATCTCGATCACGAAGAATTCCGTTCTTCTGAAAAAATTGTTGCTCCGCGTGATGTCACACGTAAAACGAACAATCCCAGACCAGGGAACGATGATAATCACGGCACAGCCTGTGCCGGAGTTGCTTGTGCCAACGGTAACTTCGGTGCTTCTGGTGTGGCGCCCGGAGCAAAATTGATGCCGATTCGTTTAGCTTCGCCTTTGGGTTCCCAAAGTGAAGCCGATGCTTTTGTTTGGGCGGCGCAAAACGGAGCTGATGTGATTTCTTGTAGCTGGGGGCCGGCAGACGGAGTTTGGTTTGAGCCAAACGATCCTTTACACAACCAAAAAGTGCCTTTACCTGACTCTACAAGATTAGCGATCGATTTTGCAATTAATAAAGGACGTAACGGCAAAGGCTGTGTCATTTTCTTCGCTGCTGGTAATGGTAACGAAAGCGTGGATAACGACGGTTACGCCAGCTACCAAAATGTCATTGCTGTGGCAGCTTGTAACGACTTCGGCACAAGAAGCGCCTTCAGTGACTTTGGTCAAGCAGTTTGGTGTGCCTTTCCCAGCAACAATGGTGACAGATCTCAAACTTCTGGAATTTGGACAACCGATCGCACTGGTTTAGTTGGTTATAACTCTGGTAATCTGAGCTTGGGTGATGCTCCTGGTAATTACACAAACGAATTCGGCGGCACCTCCAGCGCTTGTCCGGGTGCAGCTGGTGTAGCAGCCTTAATTATTGCCAGCAACCCAAATCTGCGTTGGGATGAAGTACGAGACATCATTAAACGCTCGTGCGATCGCATTGACCAAGCCGGAGGTAAATATGATGCAAACGGTCGCAGTCCCTTCTACGGTTATGGTCGAATTAATGCTCTCAAAGCAGTGGAATTAGCCAAGCCAAATCAACAATCGCTCGTGGGCGTATTCCAAGCAGTGCAAGATGTACCGATTAGCGACTTGCAAACATCAAAATTATCAGTGGCGATCGCTAATACGAATCTCGTAAAATCCATTAAAGTTACCGTAGACATCGAGCATACTTACATTGCTGACCTGATAGTTACTCTTAACCCCCCAGCCTCAACAGGCGTACCTCCGATAATTCTCCACGATCGCCAGGGCGGATCTTCAGATAACATCAAAACAACCTATGACGAAGTGAACACCCCTAAACTTGCCGCCTTTAAAGGTAAAAGTCCCCAAGGAACCTGGACGCTGGAAGTAGCAGATAAAGCTAACTTAGATACAGGAAAGATTCGCAGTTTCACCATAGAAATTGGATTTTAAGCCAATACCCTTGGGTTAAAGATAATTCTAAGCCCAAAACCCTCATGTAGAGACGCGATTTATCGCGTCTTCAAGATTATTTAGGGAATTCCAGAAATTAAATTATCCAATTTTAAGAGCGAAAACGCTCTTTAGATTCTTCCTCCCCTGCTCCCCTAGCGATGGGATATTTTTTTAGTTGGAAGTCCCTTAGTTGCCAGACAGTGCAGCGAGTCGTTGGAATGCCGATGGTGCTGGACCATTTATAAGGTGCTGGCGTATCACCTCGGCACATGCACCCGGACTTAACAACGAGGTATCGACTTCAAGATCATAGATGCCAGGGATGTGGACTTCACGTTGCCATAACTCAACCGCAGGTGATACCGGGGATTCGGCTGCATTTACTACGTTCCACCCCGTGTTTTGTCGTCTTTCCATAATTATCTCGATGGGGCAGCGAACGCCTACGAACAAGACCGGCAATCCGTTTAAACGTCGGGCGCTATCGGTGAGAATGCCCCGCTTCATTGCGTATGCGTCATGGTGTCCCACATCAACCACAACATTTAGTCCTAAGCGGCTATGGGCAGCGATGGATTCATACATGGCGCTGTACAAAATGGGAACGAGGGGTTCGATGTCCTGGCGTTCTCCCCCTGGCCGCAGGCCGATACCAGGCAGGTATCGTGCAGGAGTCATTTGCATAAACTTATCGACGCCCAAGTTCATCCATAGGCCATCAAACGTCTCCTGGATGACTGCCACAATGCTCGACTTCCCTGATCGCGGAGTACCATTCAGGATGATAATTTGTCCTAGCTTCTGTGCCTGTCCCACGCGATCGCTCCTCGCATCCTTAGCAACTATTAATAAATAGGCGGCGCACTGGTTAAGGGTGCGTTATCGCGTAGCGTAACGCACCCTACAAAACCAACTCTTCACTCCTTACTCACCACTCCCAATGCCCAATGCCCCACATCAATTAACTTTGGGTGACAGCCTCTTTCGCCAAAAACTTCTCTAGTTCTGTCAGCGCATCAGCATCAACTTTAGTTTGCATTGGGCAGAACTTCGGGCCGCACATCGAGCAAAACTCAGCAGTTTTATAAATATCTGCTGGTAGAGTTTCATCGTGATATTCCTTAGCTCTTTCTGGGTCGAGTGCTAATTCAAACTGACGGTTCCAATCGAAGTTGTAACGAGCTTGGGAAAGTTCATCGTCTCTATCTCTTGCACCAGGGCGATGTCTAGCAATATCCGCTGCGTGTGCTGCTATCTTGTAGGCAATCAACCCATTCCGCACATCTTCGGCATTTGGTAATCCCAAATGTTCTTTTGGTGTTACGTAGCACAACATTGCAGTACCGTACCATCCTGCCATCGCTGCGCCGATCGCTGAGGTAATATGGTCATAGCCAGGAGCAATGTCTGTTACCAATGGCCCCAATACATAGAAAGGTGCTTCCGAACACTCTTCCATTTGCTTGCGGACGTTGAATTCAATTTGATCCATTGGCACGTGTCCAGGGCCTTCCACCATCACCTGAACATCATCTTCCCAGGCTTTGCGAGTTAGCTGTCCTAAGGTTTTCAATTCAGCTAATTGTGCTGCATCGGAGGCATCATGGGTGCAGCCAGGACGCAGGGAATCTCCTAAGCTGAAAGAGACATCGTATCTTTTGAAAATCTCAATGATGTCTCGGAAGTGGGTGTAAAGGGGGTTTTGTTTGTGATGATGTAGCATCCACCGTGCTAAGATACCGCCACCGCGAGAAACAATACCAGTGATGCGGCTTCTCACTAAAGGCAAATGTTCAATCAAAATCCCGGCGTGGATGGTTTGATAGTCTACCCCTTGCTGGGCGTGTTTTTCAATGACGTGGAGAAAGTCATCAGCAGTCAGCTTTTCAATTGTGCCGTGGACACTTTCTAAAGCTTGGTAAACTGGCACCGTACCAATGGGAACCGGGGAAGCCTGGATAATGGCGGTGCGAATTTCATCTAAATTTCCGCCACCTGTAGACAAGTCCATGACAGTATCAGCACCGTACTTCACCGCCAGATTTAGCTTATCTACTTCTTCTTGAAGATTGGAAGAGTTTGGTGAAGCGCCGATATTAGCATTTACTTTACATTTAGATGCGATGCCAATGCACATCGGCTCTAGGTTAGTGTGATTAATGTTAGCCGGGATAATCATTCGTCCCTGTGCTACTTCCTCACGAATGAGGTCAGCTCTTAGTTTTTCCCGCTGGGCGACGTAGTGCATTTCTTCGGTGATAACACCTTGGCGTGCATAATGCATTTGAGATACATTACTCTGCCCACGCCGCTTAGCAACCCATTGTGTCCGCATATTGAATTCCTCGATAAACAGCTTCCCTCCGCTGGTATTACCCAGACTCAGGTGTTAAGGGTGTGATCTCAGCCTGATTATGTAGGCACCCCTAGCATGGTTGTTGATTGTAGCACCTTAGTTATGGTTGCGAGCAAAGGTGTTAACAATTCCTAAGGTGAGGAGAACTTGTAATTCCCTAGCTTGCGATCGCGATCGCAGGCTAGGGCTAAGATTAAGTTGTGTCGGTAGATTGCAAAGTTTAAACAACTTAAATTTAGGAGATTGATTTTCATGACATATATCTCCCCAAAATCCCTTACATTTGCAGATTTTCTCACCCAATACCGAGACAATCCCCGTTATGAACTAGCAGACGGAGAATTAATTGACATGGAACCAACTAGCCCTCATGAAACCGTGAGTGGCAAACTCGCAACCCAAATTGGCATCTACCTTGTTGCAGAACAACTCCCCTGGTTCATTCCTCGCACTTGTTTAATTTACCCCTTTGCAGATACAGCTACAGCCCGTCGTCCTGATGTTGTGGTTCTCGATGAAACTGTTCTCCACCATGAACCCCTTTGGGAACGAGAACCCGTAATTACTCTTGGACGCTCAATTAAACTTGTGGTGGAAGTCGTTAGCAGCAACTGGGAAACTGACTATGCGCGGAAAGTTGAAGAATATGCACTTTTAGGGATTCCTGAATATTGGATTGTCGATTATCGAGGATTGGGCGGTGTGGCATTTATTGGTAAACCCAAACAACCTACGTTCACTGTTTGTCAATTAGTTGAAGATAGTTATACTCAGCAACAATACCGACTCAATCAATCAATTAATTCGCCACTTTTACCCCGTCTTCAACTTCGCTTAGATGACGTTCTGCCTCGTTAAGCCAGAAGTGCGATCGCGGTTATTTTGGGAACCGTTATTATATCTCAAGGATAAAACATTAAGAGTGGCTGTTGCTATAAAGCGATGGTTGTTTTGAGTGCGTGAATTACTTAAATCAATTAGAAAACGTTCAAAAATCAAATAGGATTCCTATATAACTGAGAAAGAATAATCGAATAAAACTCCTAACTTTTGCACAGACGCAATTAATCGCGTCTCTACTCCTAACTCAGCACTCTTGTAAAACAAAGAGCGCAGACAGAAAAGCAAAGATTCTATCAGTCACTTTGACTTTTGAAACTGGTATTCATGTTGGACGTTAAGCTCATCTCACCTTTTTATATTCAGTATTTGTAGTATTTGTAGGGTGTGTTAGGCGTAAGCCGTAACGCACCATTCTTAAAGCTTTGGTGCGTTACTAGGACTGACACGGAGACGCGGGGACGCGGAGAGTTTTTTTTCATAAGTGATTAGCCGGACATGATATTACAGCTATTTTCACGTAAATAGACCATGCGGTAGGGGCGCAAGGCCTTGCGCCCCTACGACAGATGTGGTTCAAATACATGAAAACTGCTGTAAATTTTAGATTTTGAATCTTCAATCCAAAATCCAAAATTTAAAATCTAAAATTCTCTCAACACTCACCAGCTTAAACTATTTACTAAAAGCATCTTTGATGCCTTCAACAGTGCGTTCAACAACATTTTTAGTATCGTCTACTGCTTTCTGTGTGCGAGCTGCATCTTTGTCTGCTTTTTCCTGAATTCGAGCCGCATCTCGTTGTGCTTTGCGCCCAATATAGCTACCATTATCTGTTGATTCGTCTACTTTATTGGCATTGCTTTTTGCTGCTTCCTTGACCTTATCTCTCGTATCTTGGATAAAATTCTTGGTGCGTCCAGCATCTTCATTGGCTTTGCTTTTAGCATTGTCGATATCTGCGGATGCAATTAAGTTTGTGGTAGGATTAGCCATTGCTGAGGTATTCACCAAAAATGCACCTTGCCAAATAAAAGCGATCGCTGATACGCAAAACAATGTTGTAGCTATCCAACGTCCTACAGTGGAAAGCCCTTTTGTAAAATAATTCAGTTTCATAGAACACAATGTCCGTTTGCTTTTGTACTTTATATTTACTTCATTTGACTCATCAGCTAAATCACTCCTCAGATAGAGGTTCTCTCATCATAAGTTGTTAAAAAAATTCGCTCTTTTAATAGATTTCAATACTGCTCAGTTCAGCCTAGAGTTGGGAGGCGGACATCTTAGGAACTTCCAAGTTCATTCTGAATTGTGTTTTGATAAATTTCTGGCGTGTTGATATCTAATAATACAGAGGGATGATTAAACTCTATTTGGCAAATTACAGGGTAAAATTCTTGGATAATTTGGCGTAAACCAAGAGTTTCTTCTCGAATATTTTGTAAGTGCGATCGCATTTGATTGTTAAATAACAATGGATGCCCCATTTTTCCTTGATATGTGGGTGCAGTGATTAATGCACAATTATCTTGGTGTGCAACAAGTAATCTTTGATAAATCTCTAATTTCCTCGGTTGGTCAACAGCGGAAATTGCCAACACTTCAAAGTCTTGGGAAACGTGTTGCAACCCAGTCAGCAGAGAGCTTGTTTTCCCTGCATGACTATGAGGATTAATTACACTTAAACTTCCAGGAAAACAATCTTTTTGTTTCTGACTATTGTGTAAACCTAGCACTACCACAGGGGTAAAACCTAAACTTAACCACTGTTCTAATTGATAAGTTAATAATGTTTTACCTGCACCCCAAGGTAGTGACGTTTTACAAGTACCCATACGAGTAGATTTTCCAGCTGCAAGGACAATAGCAAAGTTCACAAATAAAATATTACAAATAGATGGACATCAATAAGTATAATACAGCCTATTTCAGGTAAATGAAGTACACTCTTTGGGGCACAATATATTGTGCCCCTACGATTTTCTCTACCTCACCAACTTCCAATCTGCTGTATCTTCTTTAAGAAGTAAAAAGTAAAAAATAAAAAGATAATCCCCATAAATAAATTTAGGGGATTTAATAAGCAATACCTTTGCCAAGTCGAAAAATATCCTGATTTGTAGGTTGGGTTGAGGCACGTAGTAAGATCCCGTTCGCGTAGCGAACGCTTAACCCAACCTACGAAAAAATGGCGTTTGCGTAGCGTCTCGCAGAGAAGGTATTGAATAAGGACGTATTATTTCTCGCGCTATGCGTCTCGAAATAAATGTTTTTATTTCGTTCCATAAATAAATTTAGTTGCTCTGTAACCATTGTTCTTTTTCTTTATGAATGCCTTTTAACTTTTTACTTTTGCCTTGTTTGGTCATTGCCAATTCCCTACTCCCTAGATAAAGAAATTCCGTTACCACCACGGCGAACTTTAATTAATTCAGCGCAAATACTAACTGCGATTTCTTCTGGTGTTAAAGCACCAATATCTAAACCAATTGGTGCATATATTTGATTTAAAAATTCAGTTGAATAACCTTCAGCTTGTAGTATTTTATATACAGTGTTAACTCGTTTATTACTGCCAATCATACCAATATATGGCAGTTGATAATTAGACAATAAACGTAAAGCCGCTAAATCTTGCAGATAACCTCTAGTCACTAAAGCAACATATAAGTTAGTATTTTTATCTAATATTTCTGGAATTGAGGAGACGGGTTTTGCAAGCACTAGGGATGCGTCGGGAAATCTTTCTTGAGTGGCAAAATCGGGGCGATCGTCTTGTACAATAACTTGAAAACCTGCTATTTTGGCTACCTGCGCTAGGGAAACTCCAATATGTCCTGCACCAATAATTAAAAGTGTTGGTGGTGGTAATAAAGTTTCAATTAGTGCTGTGCTGTGTAAAGATGCAATTACTTCTGTTTGTTGAAGTAAGTAAGGTTTTTCATCTGTGTTAAATGGGGTGATAATTGTTGCTGAGTTTCCAGATGTTAAAGCATCTATAATTTGATTGACTAAATTTAAGCTTTCAAAGCCAGACCATAGCTCTAATAATACCTGCATTGTACCACCACAAACGCCTTGAGTTTCTCGTTGAGGTACACCAGAAAAATCAATTTCTACAAATTGTTTTTTACCTGTTTTTAGTAATTGCAAAGCTTGTTGATAAACTTTTGCTTCCCCGGCACCACCGCCAATTGTTCCTAGTGTTTTCCCATCAGCACTAATGAACATTTTCGCGCCGACTTCTCTGGGTGTTGAACCTTTGGTGTTAATGACGGTAGCTAAAACTACGTCACTTTTTTTTAAGGTTTCTGCTAGTTGTTGATAGAATTCAAGCACATAATTAGCAATATTTGGTTTGCTTAATGACTAGATCTAAAAGGTTGTCCTAACGATGCAGGTGTCTCAAATTTAATGCGTGCATTATCCCATGAGATGAACACCAAAACCAAGATAGTAGCCAAGTAAGGTAAACAAGACAGAATGTAAGGAGAAATATTCACTCCTAATCCTTGGAGTATTAATTGTATGACACCAACAGCACCAAATAAGTATGCACCAAGAAGGATTCTTTCAGGTTTCCACGTAGCAAACACAACTAATGCGATCGCAATCCATCCTCGTCCACTAGTCATATTTTCCGTCCATAGCGGCGTATATGCAAGAGACAAATAACCACCCGCCAACCCAGCCATCGCCCCACCAAACATTACCGCTAAGTAACGAACTCTCATCACAGGTAAACCCAAAGCATCAGCAACATCAGGTGACTCGCCAATACTCCGCAAGACTAAACCCGCCCGCGTACTCCGCAAAAACCACCACACCACTATCACTAAGACAACTGAGAGATATACTAAAATATCTTGATGAAATAAAACTTTACCTAAAAGCGGAATTGATTTTAAAATCGGGATGTCAACAGCTTGTAGTCCGGTAATTGTCTTACCTACATAACTTGTACCAATAAAAGCACTGAGTCCCGAACCAAAAATACTCAACGCTAAACCCGTCGCTATTTGGTTGGCAGCTATGGTAATTGTTAATAAGGCATGAATCAGAGCGATCGCTATTCCTGATATTAGTGCGATTAATAACCCTAAGTAAATATTACCTGTAATTGAAGCAGCAAGAAAACCAGCCACAGCCCCAACCAGCATCATTCCCTCAACACCCAGATTTAACACCCCCGATTTTTCGGTCACTAATTCACCTAATGCTGCAAAAATTAGAGGTGTAGCCGCCCGTATGCTATCACTAATAATGAAGCTGATGGTTTGGATATTCATGATTTGTGACTACAAGTCAAACAATTTTGGATTTGGGATTTGAGATTACTAAATTTTTTCTTGGGCTTGTATTTCTAGTAGTTCTGGTATAGTCACAAATCTATAACCTTGTGCCTTTAAACCGTCGATAATTTGCGGTAAAGCTTGCACAGTCCGAGAACGATTTCCGCCACCATCATGCATTAATACAATTGCTCCTGGTTTGGCATTTTTTAACACATTGTTCACCATTTTTGACACCTGAGGCGAAGGACGTTCAGCATCTCCTGATACTTCTGACCACATGATGAGAGTATATTTTTGACTTTTAGCATAATCGGCTAATCCATTATTTAAGAAGCCACCAGGGGGACGAAAAAGAGTAGTTTTCACTCCCGTAGTCTGATAAATAATGTCTGCGGTAGTATTTAGTTCATTAGCCGCAGTCACTACATCCACATGACGATAGGAATGATGCCATGTATGGTTACCAATTACATCACCATCAGCAGCAACTTGCTTGGCAACTTGGGGAAAATATTTCACCATTTGCCCAATCATAAAGAAAGTAGCTTTGACATGATGTTTCTGCAAAATTGCTAATACCTGGGCTGTATTTTTCGGGCTGGGACCATCATCAAAAGTCAAGGCGATGACTTTTTCATTTGCTTTGAGTTTCCCTTGATAAACCACAGTACTGTGAAATTTATTCGGCACTTGATTTATTTGGTTTGTTGTTAGAGAAACAGCCATTAATTTATCTTGAGTTGCTTTGATACTCTCGTTTTTTGATTGTTTAACTCCCAATAAATAATCAAGTTTAGTTATACCTAAACTACTAACACCAGCAATCAATGTGATGACGATAAATTTTAAACTTACAGATAATTTTTGATGAAACACATTCAATCTCCTCCGATTTAGCATTATTAGTGGCTAGTAGTCTGTGTCATTAATTTTGATGAGTTTGTAGTAAGCACAAAGCGTGCTTAAAAATCAAGGACTAAAGTCCTAACTACAAACTTATTTCCCCCTCAGAACTAATGCAATGAACCACTAGTCTAAATCCACCCCCTAAAAGATTGCTGAATTCTCAATTCTATATTCTTCTTCAATACCGAAATACCTTTATGCTTCTGTGTCCAATCCAACATCTTCATAGAGTAATTCTATAGGAAATTCAAATTCAATACTTGATAAAGTAATGATGTCTCCACTAGTGTAGGGATAGTAAAGCCACATTCTTCCTTCTCCTCGACAGTAACGCTCAACAGAGATTTTTTCTGAATCAATCAAAATATACTCTTGTAAACTAGGGATTCTCAGATAGTAAGTGAATTTTTCATCTCTATCTTTAGCACTTGTACCAGGAGAAAGAACTTCGACAAGCAGCTTGGGGTGTTGAATAAATTTTCGAGCGTTGAGGTCTTGAGGGTCACAACTAACGATAAGATCGGGATAGTAATACTGTTTCTGAGAACTGAGTTGGAGTTTTACATCTGACACATTCACTCGGCAACCTCTAGAACGGAGATAAGGGCGCAGAGCAGTGTAGAGATTTAGAGCAATGTCATTATGGGGAATTGTACCACCTGTCATGGCAAACACTTCGCCATAGAAATATTCGTAACGAACCTCTTGCTGAGGTTCCCATTCGAGATATTCCTCAACGGTCATTTTTTGCGGTTGTTGGGGGTTTGCTATCATAACTAAGATTTTTTCTAGCTTGGTTTGATTGTAGCTAAATAGGTCTTCACTTACAGCAGTTTTCATGTATTTGAACCACATCTATTGTAGGGAACATTGCTGTGCCCTACCGCGTGGTCTATTTACCTGAAAATTGTGTAATTCTTACTTGGTTGTAAATTAATATATCTGTTGCTAAAAGAAAAAAGAATAAAATACCTTGAAACATTCCGGCTAAAGCTAAAGGAAGTCCCAATTTAATTTGTACTAATTCGCTGCCTACATACAAAAGTGCCATGAGTAAACTGGATAAAATAATACCCAATGGATTTAATCTGCCAATAAAAGCAGCAATGATGGCAGTGTAACCGTAACCAGGAGAAATGCTAGGGCGTAGTTGACCAATAGGGCCTAACACTTCGCAAACACCAGCTAAACCTGCTAATCCACCGCTAATTAAAAGAGTTAGCCAAATAATGCGATCGCTCTCTATTCCAGCATACACCGCAGCCTTAGTGCTAGAGCCAATTACCCGCACACTGAAACCAAAAAATGTTTGTCGCAATACTCCCCAAATTAACACTGCCACCACAATTGCCAAAATTACACCCAAATGCAATCTTGTACCAGCAATTAATGGTTGTAAACTAGCAAATTCTGTAAAGGGTGCAGATTCCGGAAAGTTAAATCCTTGGGGATCTTTTAATACGCCATGTACTAAATAATTTAAAACAGAAATTGCTATATAATTTAACATCAAACTCGTCAGAATTTCATTAGTATGCAATCGCACCTTTAAGAAAGCACAAATACTTGCCCAAATTGCACCACCCAACACGCCAGCTATCAAGCTAAATAGCAATAAACTATAATTATTGATATTAGGAAATTCCAAAGCTATAGCACTACCACAAATTGCCCCGATAGTAAACTGTCCTTCGGCGCCAATATTCCAAACTTTAGCTTGAAAACACACCGATAAACCAACAGCAATTAATAAAATTGGTGCTGCTTTGACAGTTAATTCTGACAACCCATAAAAGCTAGTTAAAGGCAAAATTAATAAAATTTCCAAAGCAGCTACAGGCGGCTTACCGCAGGAACCAAATAATACAAATCCTAAAATCACCGTTGCGAGTAGTGCAACCAAAGGTGATAACACTTGCCATATTTTTGACGGCACACTACGGGGTTCAAGTTGAATTAGCATATAGGACTCATATTTGATTTTTGAAAAGATACGTAGTAGCGTGACAAGGCTAAAATGTTGCAATAAATTTTTTTGTGGTGTGGGCCGAAAAGCCCGCACCGGATGGGCGAGACGCCCATCGCACAAGAGCTAAATTTTATGTACTATTTTAGCCTTGCCACGCCAATAGGATGCGTTAGCGGCGAGAGTACGGCACCATTCTTAAGGCTTTGGTGCGTTACGGCTTACGCCTAACACACCCTAGAAATACTTAGATTTTTCACCAAATCAAATATGATTCCTTTAGGAATCATATTTGATTTTTACATAAGCTAGGTACACCTTTATTCCTTCTTCCCAGTCTCCAGTCTCTTACCTGTCTGCTGATTTAATCAACTCCGTCAATTGGTGCAAAACCTTGACGCTGAATATTTTCTGTAACTGCGCGTGGTTCCAGGAATTGCAGTAGGTAATCAGGGCCTCCGGCTTTAGAACCTACTCCAGAAAGTTTGAATCCACCAAAGGGTTGGCGTGCAACTATCGCACCTGTAATTGTGCGGTTGATGTACAAATTCCCGACTTCAAATTCTGTCTGCGCTTGTTGAATGTGGGAAGGTGTTCGAGAATAGAGTCCTCCTGTCAAGGCATAATTAGTTCCGTTGGCGACTGCTAAGGCTTCCTGGAAATCTTTCGTCCGAATTACCGCCAGCACAGGGCCAAAAATTTCTTGTTGGGAAATTACCGCATTTGGCGATACTTCACTAAAAATTACAGGGCCAATAAAATATCCGTGTTCTGGCGCTGGTAATTCCAAGGCTAATTGTGCTTCTGCCTTACCCTTCTCAATATACTCGCGGATGCGATCGCGGGCATTGGCATCAATTACCGGTCCAACTTGGGTACTAGGTAACTCTGCTTCCCCAATGTTCAGGGATTTTGTCGCTTCCACCAACCGCTGCACAAAGGCATCATAAATTGGTTGCAGCACAATTACCCGCGAACAAGCAGAACATTTTTGGCCACTGTAACCAAATGCTGACTGCACTACTCCGACAACTGCTTGGTCTAAATCAGCACTTTCATCTACAATAATTGCATTCTTGCCGCCCATTTCCGCAATTACTCGCTTCATATGCTTTTGTCCTGGTTTGAGCGTTGCTGCATCTGCGTAAATTATACAACCTACTTCTTGTGAGCCAGTAAAAGCAATTACATGAGTATCTGGATGATTTACCAAATAAGCGCCCACTTGGGAACCCTTTCCTGGAACGTATTGAAATACACCTTGAGGAAAACCAGCATCTATCAAGATTTCTGTGAGTTTAGCGGCAATCACAGAAGATGTTTCCGCAGGTTTGAGGAGAGTGCAATTGCCAGAAACTAATGCTGCAACCGTCATACCACAGGCGATCGCCAACGGAAAATTCCAAGGAGAAATCACCACAGCAATTCCCCGTGGCTGGTAAATATAACGATTAGTTTCACCGGGTATGTCGTAAATCACACCTTTATCTAACCGTTCCATTTCATCAGCGTAGTAGCGACAAAAATCAATCGCTTCCGAAACCTCCCCATCAGCTTCCTTTACAGGTTTGCCAACTTCCAAAACCATCCAAGCCGAAAGTTCAGCGCGGCGTTCTGCCATCAAATCAGCCGCTTTTCGCAAAATCCCAGCGCGTTCCCCAACTGGTGTTTTCCGCCACCCAGGAAACGCCGCCTTAGCAGCTTGCATGGCCTGTTCAGCTTGTTCAACACTAATTAATCCGACTTTCCCCACTACCTCACTAAAATTAGAAGGATTGAGAGAATCAACAAATTCCGGAGTGTTAACATACTCCCCATTAATCAACGGTAAATAAGTTTTACCTAGCTGTTGGCGAACCCTTTGGAAAGCCTCCACTGCCTTACTTCTCCCCTCTTCTTGAGCATAATCTGTATCCGGCGCACCAAGGAAGGAAGAGGACGCGGGGAAATTTTCATTCTCCGCGTCTCCCCGTCTCTCAGTCTCCGCGTCTTTTATGACTGGCGGTGCTAACAGTTCCTCAATGGGGCGATTTTCGAGATTTTGCCGTAAAAAAGAACTATTGGCGGTATTTTCCAACAATCGCCGAATCAAATAAGCCATTCCAGGCAATAATTCACCGTAAGGACAGTAAACCCTCACCCGGTAACCCCTATCAACCAAAGCCTTGGCGACTTTATCACCCATCCCGTAGAGGACTTGCAATTCAAAGCGACGCCGGGGGAGATTTAAACTTTCGGCTATGGCAATGGCACGAGCGTGCGATCGCACATTATGGCTACCAATGGCAGAATACACATATTGATGATTTTCTAGCAATAACTGACTGATGGTTTCAAAGTTAGCGTCAGTTGCCGCTTTATCATTGTAAACTGGCTGTGTCCAGTGCTTCTGGGCTGCTTTAATAGTTTCTTGATCCCAATATGCACCTTTCACCAAACGAATTGTTAGGGGATAACTGCGCTGTTTTAACCAAGAAATCACCTTTTTTACATCTTCCTCACTATCACGCAGATATGCTTGGATTGTGATGCCAATGTCTGTGCGTTGGCGAAACTCTTCTTCTAATAAAAGTTTTTTCAAGATATTAAGAGTTATATCCTTATAGGCATACTGTTCCATATCAAAATGGACAGCTGCGCCTAATTCTTTAGCACGACGTAAGAGAATACGAATGCGATCGCTAACTCGTTCTTCACTACCTTTAGCATCTAACGGGTCAAATTGCGAATAAAACGCCGTTAATTTAACAGAAACTTGGACTTTTGGTAGTGATTCGCCATCAGCCTCATCAATCGCCGGTATGACTGTCCAATTCTTCGATGCTTCCACCAATTGTTGCATTAATTCTAGATAGCGTTCTAGATAAGATTGGGCTTCGGCTTCAGTAATTACCGCTTCACCAAGTAAATCAATGGTGAAAGCCATTTTTTCTTTTCGCAGCCGTTCTACTGTTTTGATGACTTGTTTAATATTTTCCCCAGCAATATATTTATGAGCAAGAGTTTCAACGGCTGTAGCAACGGTTGTAGCAGCAACTTGTCCTGGTACAGAGTCGGGGTTGGCAAAGTTGAGCATTCCCTTCAAAGCTGCTGGTAATTCTACAGATTCATCGCCTAAATATTCTTGTAAATGAGAAGCAATTTCTGATTTACTGTGCAAAGCAGGTAGGGTATCTATAAACCGAAATAATTGCACCCGCAACCCAGGATTACTCATTGCCCAAGCGAGTAATTTATCATCCCAGCGCATTTGATCTCGTAGAGAAGCAAAAAACGAACGATTTTCTTGGGTAGCTGCTAGAAGTTGTTTAGCAATTTCTTGGGTTTTAGCTTCGTAGGTGCTTGTTTGTACTTGTAATACCACTGATAATAAACTCCTTATTGAAGGCAAGGCTTGTTGTACAAAACCTGTGTCTTCTATTTTGACGCTTTAATTATATTGGGGCATTGCCCAAACAGGGCATTGGGCATGGGGGAGATGAGGGAGATGAGGGGACAATAACTCCAAACTCCAAACTCCAAACTCCAAACTCCAAACCCCAAACTATTAATGCCCCATGCCCCATGCCCAATCCCCTATATCCAAGTGTTATCCTTTTGTTGATCTATTTTTAACTCGATGGGACAGATGTTGCAGCACAAGAGTTTAGCTCAGTCATACTAGGAGTGGGGATACTAACGCTATGTTTACAGAAAACCTCACGCGTATCTTATTTTCTAACTGGCAACGCACACTCCAGCCTTTTGGCGTTGACGAAGTAGCGGCTGATAAAGTCTTTAGTCACTTGGTTGCAGCTTACTCTCAGAGCGATCGCTACTACCATACACTCAAACACATTCATCATGTCCTGGGCACAATTGAGATTTTACACGGCTACACAAACAACTTAACTGCTGTTCTACTTGCTGGCTGGTTTCACGATGTTGTGTATGACACAAAGGCTCAAGATAATGAAGAAAAAAGTGCTGACTCTGCTTTGGAGTTACTGAGTTATTTGGGCATTTCAGAAAGCATCATAGCCACTGTCACGCGTTTGATTCTGAACACTAAAAACCACCAAGCTGCGGCGGATGATTGTGATAGCCAAGTTTTACTTGATGCAGACTTAGCGATTTTGGCTACTAACTCAGCTGACTATCCAGAATACTCCGATGCCATTCGCCAAGAATATGCCTGGGTGCCAGAAGCTGAATATATCGCAGCACGCCGCCAGTTTTTACAAGGATTTTTACAGCGGCCGCATATCTACTTTACGCCTTTGATGTTGGAGTTTGCCGAACCATCTGCCCGCAATAATATCAAGACAGAAATTCATTATCTTTCTAGAACAGGAAACTCTAAGTTCAAAACATGAAATTCCCAGCCTGGAACACGAAACTTCAAGCTGGGAATGTTCAGTTTTCATTAACGTCTGCCACCACCACGATGAGGTACTTCAGTTTCTTCTTGTTTTGTTTTCAGTGCAAATAGTTGTGGATGCTGTGGCTGCTGAATTTTTTGCTGGGCAAATTTGACACGGGTACGAACTCCGAGATCTACATCTGTATCGAACATTTGCTGAAGTCGATCTATAATGCGTAAAGCCCGATCGCCTAAAGTAATTGCTAGTGCTTCTAAACTCGTGACTGCTGCATAGCGTACTACCCATTCTGGATCTTGAGAAATTAATAGCAGTGCTTCTAGTACCTGAGTCTGGACAAATTCCAGTTTCTGGGGTGGTACTTGGTGCCAGCGCAATGTACCTAATCCTCTAGCTGCTGCCCGCCGCACGCTCAAGGAAAAATCAGTTTTTGCTGCCTCTAGTAAAGTGTCCAAAGCCCGTAAATCTCCAATTCCGGCTAAGGCGCGAATTGCCCAGGCTCTAGCCCCATAGTTGTAGTCATCAATCAGTTTCAATAGCGGCGCTACTGCGGGTTCTCCAATGGCAATCAATCCATCTACTGCCGCTACTGCTGCCCCTGGATTATTGTAGCCCAAAGCTGCAATCAAGGTTGGAACAGATTCTTCTATACCTGCTGCTGCTAATTCTTGAACTGCGTCTAATAAACGATCTGAGGAATCTGCTTCTTCCACAGCACGGATCAATATTTGGGCAAGATCGCTGTTATTCATAATAATTTTTTATCACTCGTTAGCCATCAGCAAATTGTAGCTTAAATTATCAGTACTTGCCATCATACGTAAACCCCTAACCCTGTTTAGCAGTTGGGTCGGGGGTTCATAGTTGGTAAAGATTTTGTTACATTGTATTAATGACAACTGATTACCAAGAAATTCTGACTACAACAGCGAGTCCATCAGATTTATGACTTTAATCGCGCCTTCTGATAAGGAGGTTGTTGTTGTGTTGTTAACTTGATGTTCTAGTAATCCTTTCAGAGAAATGAGCTTCAGGCTATTTTCCGCCAAAGTCTCGGCTATGGCTTCTGCTGCGGGTAGATAGCCAATCGCCCCCAAGTCTGCTAACACTGCTCGACGCAATTGTAATTTATCACCAGCCAAAGCTTGTAACAAGCGTTCTCCGTAAACTGCTTCTTGGGTTAACTGATACATAGCCCGCGCGGCGGCGTATTGCACGAGTTCTATGGGATGCTCAAGAAATGGTTTGACCAAAGGGATGCACTCGGTTGCCCTTAAGGTTCCTAAAGCTTCTAAGATGGCGTCGTAGGGTTGAGACAAATCTGGCTGCTCTGATTTGAGTTGTTCTCCTTGTAAGCCTGCTTTTAACAGCTTGAGTAGGAAAGGAATACAAAGGGGATCGCCTAGCATCTCTAAGGATTGTGCTGCTGCTTCCCTCACATAAAAATCTGAGCAGTCTAAACACGCAATTAAAGGTACTACCGCTTGGTGATCGCCTAATTTTCCCAAAGCCCTGGCTGCGTTCCTTCGCAGAGGATATCCTCCTTCTGGGGTTCTATCGGCTTCATCTTCTAAGGCTTTGATGAGTCCGGTAACCGCAGCTGGTTCACACACCCGAAACCTACCCAACCACCAAGCAGCATAAAACCGCAAGCCTAAATCTCCACCTTGGAGATTGGCGATCGCTTGCTCTACTGTTAAGGATTCGCCGTTGCTAAAATCACCTGTTTGTGATATGTCTTCAAATTTCTGCCGACTTAAATTCATCAGAAGAAGGATCGCTTTGTTCGCTATGTGTTTTAGCCTCAGGGTTCAATGGCTGAATGCTGACTATTTTGCCACCCAAGCGACTAATCCGCTGCATTTCTTGATTCATCCGATTCTCAGGCACCGTAATAAACTCTGTGGCACTAGAACGAATGGGATAGTCTACTTGTTGAGTTCCTTCGCTTTGGCGCAGACCTACTACTTCATAGCGAAAGTAGCGGTTACTACTTCTACCACTAATTTGTGCGAGCATAAATCAACTCCAATTTCTGAATTGTCATTAGTCATTTGTTAGTTGTCATTTGCAAATGACTAATGACTAAAAACACTAAAGTGGTTTGACGCTGGCTATTTTACCGCCTTGCTTTAATACTCTTTGGAAGTAAGGAGATAGTTCTTCGTATGGGATAACCACAGCTTGATTCACACGGCGGGTGCTAGGATATCCAGCTCCAAAAACGCCTGCTACTTCAACGCGGTAGAGTCTGCCTTCTTTACCAAAAGTTCCTGCACCACCAAAAGTACTGTTGGGGGTAACGCCTTTGGCGGAAGCAACGTAGGCAAAGCCTGAGGAACCACCGGAAGGAGCAACGATGGTGGATGCACCATTGCGGCCTAATTCGCCAGCTAGACGAGGGGAAGCACCTTTGAGTTGGGAGCGATCGCTACTGGCATAACCGCGATAAAGTTGGAATAGTCGGTTAAATCCCACGGTTTTTTGTCCTGGTTGGGTTTGAAAACCGCGATAGTAAGGAACTATATTTTCACCAAAGCTAGCCTGATACTCTGGAGAATCAATATAGGAATCAATGTCGGCTTCATACCCCTTGTTTTGATACAAGTCTAAGTGATAAATCACTTCCGACTCATCATAGGGGGCACGACCCAACAAGTGTTTGTAATTTAACTCAATGACGCGAGTCTGAAAACTGTTGTAAAAAAACTTTGATTTGTACAGTTCTGATTTCGCTACCTGACGCACAAATTCTTGAACTGTATTCTTGCCATCGCGCAGAATAGATTCAGCACTGGTGAGGCGTTCAGATTTCATTAAATAATCGTTGCCCAACAACTGACGATAGACGGCACTTATCACCCTTTCTATGTCTTCTTTGGTTGCATTGGGACGCAATTCCACAGGAGCATTATCACTAAATGCTTCTGTTCCCAAACGGGAAGCTGCTGTTGTAATAGCCATCTTGAAAAATCCTCCTTGAGTAATTGGTAATTTGGAAAAGTTAGGAGTCAAGAGTTAAAAGTTAGAGTTAAGAATAGGCATAAAAGTTAGGAATTCAAAACTTCTAACTTTTAAATCCTCACTCCTAACTCCTAACTCCTAACTCCTAACTCCTCACTCACCTATTCCCCATTTATACAGGTGTGATGCTAAGGACTTTGCTGCCCTTACGATTAAGCTGCTGTAATTTACTGGAAAGTTGTTCGTAGGGCACCACCAATTCCGCTGTACTCCGCCGCACTACAGCTGAGTTCGGGGAAGCTGATTGCAGGACTCTAATGCGGTATGTTTCTCCTCTACCACCAGTAGAGACGCCTGTTAAGGCTCCTGTAGAGGCTGGGTAGATTGGTGAAGCGAGATTCTTGGCGACTTCCCAGGTTAGCTGTCCTTGTTTTTTTCCAGTTGAGCGATCGCTGCTGGCATAACCTCGATATAGTTGGAACAATCGGCTATAGCCAACGTTTTTCTGTCCTACTTGACTCTTAAAACCCCGATAGTAGGGCACTATATTTTCACCAAAACTCTCTTGATATTCTTTTGAGTCAATGTAGGAGTTAATCTCAGCTTCATAACCTTGTGAGTTATAAAGCTCAACATGGTAGGAAATTTCTGACTCGTCTTCTGGAGCACGCCCCAATAAATGCTTATAATTCAACTCAATAAACCGAGTTTGCGAGTTGGAGTAGAAAAACTTCTCCCGATAGAGTTCTGATTGAGCAATAGCTAGTACAAATCCTCTTACTGAGATTACGCCTTGCTGTAACAGTGATTCAGCACTGTCAAGACGCTCTCCCTCAAGCAAGTACGCATTACCCAAAACTTGACGGTAAGCTGCTCGAACGATCACTTCCACATCAGCTTCTGTTCTATCAGGACGTAGTTCTGCCAGTTCTGAGTTTTCAAAGGCTGGAATTCCTAATCTTGCTGCTTTTCCCAAAGCTGCCATCTTTAAACCTCCTCAGTTTTTTTAACTGCAAAACTGAAAACTTTGTTAGAAAAATTTTTTCTAGTCTTTTAACAGTTTTTTCAAAATAAAACTGCCCAGAAAGGTAAACCAACTCCTAGCTGCTTGCCAACAGAGCTTGTTTCCCTTTCCGGGCTAAATACACTCTCTAGCTGAGAGTGTTAATTGCGTAGTCGATGTAGGAATTAGCTTCTACAGCAGGATCGCCGCTTAAACCGTGGTTAGCCTTGATGTACTTGAGAGCTTCAACGTACCAGCTGGGGGACAGATCAAAGGTGCGGTTGATTTCAGCCAAACCGGAAATCAAGAAGTCATCCAATGGGCCTGTACCGCCTACAACTAAGGAGTAGGTGATGATCCGCAAGTAGTAGCCGATGTCACGGGCACACTTAGCTTTACCAGTGTTGGTAGAAGCGTAGTTAGGGCCTTGCTGTTGAGTGGTGTAGGGGAACTTGTTGTACACCGCTTGAGCTGCGCCATCTGTCAAACGTTGAGCGTTAGCTGTCAAGCTTTTTGCTGCTTCTAAGCTAGCGGGAGCTTGGCGGAAACGACCAAAAGCGATTTGAATTTCGGTGCTGGAGAGAAAGCGACCTTGAGAATCTGCTGCTGCAACTGCTTCGGTAAGAGGTGTTTTCATGGGTTTAGTATCTCCCTATTTACAATTTTTGTTGAAATTTGTTTTGTCAACTGACAATTGCCAGTTAATAGCTTTGATTGGGTTTATGCTACAGCAGCAGCAGCCTGATCAAAGTAGCTTGCAACTTCAGCTAACAGAGCGCTGCAATCGCCTCTGGTGATACCGTTGGTGTCACCAGCAATAGCCAGAGCAGCTTCTTTCATCTTTTGCACGCCAACTGCTACAGAAGCACCGGGAGTTCCCAGAGCCAAGTAAGTTTCACGCAGACCGTTCAAGCAACGGTCATTGAGTACACTGGCATCACCAGCAAAAATTGCATAGGTTACATAGCGCAAGATGATTTCCATATCGCGCAAGCAAGCGGCATTTCTACGGCTGGTGTAAGCATTACCACCAGGAGCAATCAACTGGGGTTGTTCAGCAAACAAAGCGCGAGCAGCATTAGCAACGATCGCAGAGGAGTTGCTGGTAATCCGGTTGACGGTATCAGCACGCTTGTTGCCATCTTTAACGATAGCGCTCAGGGCATCCAATTGAGCTTGGCTGAGGTATTCACCACGTGCATCAGCTTGGGAAACTACTTTGGCAAATGCATCTAACACCATTGCTTTTATCTCCTAAATTTGCTTGATTAACAGACTTGTTGGACTTCAAAGCCAGAAGTTTTTACTTGTAAGTCTGAAGTTCAGATTGTCTAGTTCAGATTGGAAAGACCAACAACAGACATCCAAGGTATAAGTTTAATGTTTTCTGGGTTTCCAATTAAATTTTTTTTTACAAAACTTCAAATTTCTATGAGGGAATGGAAAACCTAGTCAACAGGCACTCTACTTACCTTGTGATGCTGTTTTTTGCTTCCAAGTCATCTTTATACAATGCTGTCGGGTCATTTTTTATTACAAATTGTTGTTATGTCTTTTCATTTCGTTTACATAACTTCATATTTTGGGATGTAGTTATGAGAAGATGGGGCATGGGGCATGGGGAGATGAGGAATAGGCTCTTGAGCAGGGAGCTCTTAGCTGGGGGAAAGATTTTTCATTCTCCCCCTTGCCCCCTGCCCAAGAGCCTCTTGTGCCCAATGCCCCATGCCCACTCTCTAACTGACGACTGCTAACTTTCTTTCTAGGTCGAATAAAAAGCCGTGAATATACTCTTCAGTCCATTCGGCGCCATAGAAGCGTTTGAACATGCCTCTTGCTGGATCTTTTTCAGACCGATATCGGAGGTAACGCAGTTGGGCTTGCTCGATCGCTGCTAAATGTTGCGAATCTGTTACAATTTCTGCTTCCTCGACGAAATCCAGATAAGCTTTCAAATAGTCCTGGAAAGCGGCAAACACTTGAGTTTCTACCACAGCAGTTTCTTCCGGGCGAGTCCACAAAAAAGCGGGAGAGAAAAATGGTCGTGCTTCTTCGGGAAAATCTCCTCCCCAGGCCAGATGTTGTTGATGAGCGTGGAAAATCGGCAAGATTGGTTCGGTATACTTTGCCTGATATGCTGGGTGATCTCGAAATAGAGGTTGCATATCTAAGGCGATGAGGTGTCCTCCTGGTAAAGTCACCAAATCTGCCCCAAAAAAGGGCAAATCATAGTTAAGGTGAGGGAAAATCACAAAATTTAGGACTTGCAGCGAATTGCCACCTTGTACGTGAGCTGCACGAATTTGCCGCAATTTTGCAGTTTGAAAAGCATAACTGGTGGTGACAACCTCTTCCTGATTCTTTCCCTTGCCCACAGTAGCGCTTTTAGACTCAAACCCAGCGGGGATAGGATAGGGTTGCAAATCCAAACGCGATCGCATGTAGGCGATCGCATAGTCAAGAAATGGCTGATATAGTGTCATTTGATGTATAAATATTAATTTTGTGGATTAGCAATGGCGCATTGGGCATTGGGCATTGGGAAGAGGATGCGGAGCAGGGAGCAGGGAGCAGAGGTGAGAATCTTCTCCCTTGCCCCTCTGCCTCTTTTTCATCTCCCCATGCCCCATGCCCCATTTATCATCTTTTGCTGACTGCTAAAGGCACAGCATCTTCAAATAAGAATTCATGCAGAAAGCGTTCTGCCCATTCATGACCAAAATAACTGCTAAATAGACCAGATGCTGGGTCGCGGTCTGCACTATATTGGTCATAGTCTTTTTGAGCTTTGA
>VFQR01001080.1_pt1 | contig 23907 bp, 21 predicted proteins | sample 3512321 | NCBI WGS metagenome assembly VFQR01 (sample SAMN10412374, study PRJNA504923) | tailings metagenome | isolation source: Relicate 3 Philex TSF1 revegetated site | place: Philippines: Tuba, Benguet | collected 2017-08-29 | reverse complement strand
CCAGCGCGAGCACGATGCCGTACAGCACGCCGCCGATCATGGTGATCAGGATGACCGCCATGAACATCGCGGCGGTGTCGAGCGTCACCTGCACCTGCAGCATCAGATACCCGAGGCCGCGCTCGGAGCCGAGAAACTCGCCGACGATCGCGCCGGCGACCGCAAGGATGGCGGCGACCTTCATGCCCGAGAAGATGTAGGGCAACGCGCCCGGAAGCTGAATATTCACGAAGAGCTGCCAGCGCGAGCCGCGCAGCGTACGCACGAGATCGAGCAGATCCGGCTCAACCTCGCGCAAACCGCGCGCCGTGGTGAGCACGATCGGGAAGAAGCTGATGGCAAATGCCATCAGCGTGTTCGGCCAGATGCCATAGCGGAACCACACGATCATCAGCGGCCCCAGCGCCACCTTCGGAATCATGTTGAGGCTCACGAGAAGCGGCATCGCCAGCATCTCGAGCCAGCGGAACCAGGAAAAGAGAAGCGCTGTCAGAATTCCGAAAACGGCGGCAAGTATAAAGCCGCCAAAAATCTCGATGCTGGTCGCTGCGATGTTCTCGATCCAACGGTAGTTCGGAACCACGAGCGCATGCAGCGTGTCGTAAGGGGTGGGCATCACCACCTTCGGCACGTTGCCGAGCACCACGAAGAAGTGCCAGCATGCGACAAGGATCAAATGACTGATCACGGCCAGCGCATAGCGCTGCACCTGTTCGTTGCTTCCGCTCATGTTTGCTCTCCGCTTCCCCGCCTGACTATCCGGGAAGCTTTCAGGGCTCGCAAGCCGCAAAAATACTTCATCCAAGCCACTTGTTCATCTAAGCCACCTGCCAAGGTTCTCGCGCACGAACGCATCGTCGTTCAGGTGCGGATAGGCGGCGTATATTCTGTCGATTTCTTCCTTCTGGCCGCGGCCGAGCGTTTCCTTCGGGTCGAGGCACCAGATGCCTTCGAGCAGTCCCTGACGGCGGAGAATTTCGTGGCATCCGCAGATCACGCCATGGAAGTCGTTCGCGACATCGAAGATCGCTCCGTTGCAGTCGGTAACCTGCGAATCGAGGCCGAGCAGTTCCGCCGAGACGGACGGTTGCGCGGCTTCACGTTGCGCACGTTCGAGCAGCTCCACGGCGCGCTGCACCCAGCAGCTCCAGTGCCCGAGGAGACCGCCCTTGATCCGCACCGTGACCGGCTTGCCGTCCCGCATGACCACGAACGGCGTAACGAGATCCAGCACAATGTGATCGTCGTTGCCGGTATAGAGCGTGATGCGGTCTTCCGCCCGCGCTTCGACTACGCCGCGGATCACATCGAGCGTGCGATAGCGATTGAACGGCGCCATCTTGATCGCGACGACATTCTCGATTTCCGCGAAGCGTTTCCAGAAGGAGGCCGGCAGCAACACGCCACCGACCGCAGGCTGCAAGTAAAATCCGACCAGTGGGATTTCGGCAGCGACCTGTTTCGCATGCGCGATCAGTTCGTCTTCGGACGACCCCTTCATGGCCGCGAGCGAAAGCAAGCCCGCGTGATAACCAATGCCGCGCGCGATCTGTGCTTCCTTCACAGCCTGCGCGGTCTTTCCGGCAAGACCTGCGATCATCGCCAACGGCTTCTTCGTCCATTCGCGGGCGGTCTGCATGGCAAGCGAAAGCACCGGCTCATAGAGCCCCACGTCGCGGATCGCGAACTGCGTCGTGTGTACGCCGACGGCAAGACCACCCGAGCCGGCATCGATATAGTAACGGGTCAGTGCCCGCTGCCTGCGCTCGTCGAATTTCCGGGACGCATCCAGCGCCAGCGGGTGCGCCGGAATCACCGCACCTTTGCGCAAGACCGCCAGCACTTCCGGCGGCAGATCACTCCAGCGTAACGCCACGCGCCTCTCCCTTGGGCCCCGTCGTCGCGTTGCGGAAACATCCCGCTCGCGCGTTATGGCGCCATTTGACAGGCGCTTGGACCACTCATATCGTCTTGTAACCAGATAGTTACATCGAAACTTCGTCGCATGTCGAGAACCGGATCACCGGCCTATGCGAGGAAACGGCTTAGGGAGGAAGGTCATATGAAAGCTACCGTGAAACTTGCGTCCGCAATTTTCGCCGCTGCTCTGTTGCTGCCGGCGAGCGCTTCGGCGCAAAAAGTTACGTTCACCCTGAACTGGGTTGTCGGCGGCGACCATGCGCCGTATTTCTACGCGCTCAAGAACGGTTGGTACAAAGAAGCCGGCGTCGATCTCGATATCGAAGCGGGCCGCGGCTCGGCCGCATCGGCGCAGAAAGTTGCAGCCGGTTCCTCCCAGCTCGGTCTCTCCGACATGGCGGGCGTGCTCAACTTCATCGGCAAGGGCGCGAACCTCGTCGGTGTCATGAACATCTACGCGAACTCGCCGCAGGGCCTTTACTGGAAGAAGAGCTCGGGCATCAAAGGCGTGAAAGATCTGGTCGGAAAGCGCATCGGCAATCCGGCAGGCGACGGCGCGCGCACCATGTGGCCCGCGCTCGCAAAAGCGAACGGCATCGATCCGAACTCGGTGATCTGGGTGAACATCGATGCGAACGCGAAGCTCGCCGCGCTGAAGTCCGGCGCAATCGACGCGACCACGTCGTTCTTCAACCTGCACCATGTGTTCGCCCGCGAACTCGGTGACGACATGGGCTTCCTCGCCTGGCGCGACGGCGGCATCAATCCGTACGGCAATTCGATCATCGTCAACGGCGACTACCTGAAGGCGAACAAGGCCAAGGTCGCCGCTTTCGTGAAAGTGACGCAGAAGGCGTTCGCCGAATGCGCGAAGAAGCCCGAGCCCTGCATCCAGGCGATGGTGGAAATGAACGGCGCGCTCAAGTTCGACAACGAATTGACGAACTGGCACCTCGTTTCGATCCTGATGAGCGACGAGACGTCGAAGAACGTCGCGCTCGGATGGCATGACGACAAGCGCATGGCCGCCGACTACAAGCTCGTCGACGAGTATCTCAAGCTCGAGAAGCCCTACGACATCAAGTCGGCGTACACGAACGAGTTCCTCGACAAGAACATCAAGATGCCGGCGATCAATCCGCCGAAGCTCTACTGAACTGAAACCATCGAAGACAAAAAGGGCCGGCGCTTCGCCGGCCCTTTTCCTTTCAGCCGAGTTCGGGCCCGGCCACGGCAAAGGTTCGTGAAAGCTCCTGAAAGCTTTCCCGGCGGTGGAGCAGCATCCGTGTGTAGGGCCGTTCGTGAACGAAGCCGACGGCTTCGAGTTGCCGGAGAGTTTCCGGCTTGTCGCTCATAACGTCGATGTAGACCGGCGCCGCAACGGCTTGGATCGCATGATCGAGAAGTGCCGCTGCGACAGCGCCGTCATCGGCCACCAGCGGCCCGATCTGCCCGGCGCGCCGCCCAGCGCGGCCGAGCAGGAACCCCGCGATGCGCCCATTCTTACGCACGAGCCCTTCGGCTTCCGGCAAGCGGCTGCGGAGCCGCAGCAGCACGGCACTGCGATCCGCGCCGAAAATACCGGCGTCATAGGCGCAAACCACATCCCAGTCGGCATCCGTAAGCGGCTCGACGCGAAGAACTGACGGCGCGCCGCGCAACGCCTTCGAAGCCGTCAACAGCATCCGCTGAAACGGCCACGAATCCTGAAAGCCCAACCCCAGATAGACTTCGCGCCCGGCAGGCGTGGCATCGAGGATCGGCACCAGACCCGATGCCGTGAGGCTCGCGATGCACCGCTCCATCAATCGCGTGGCGAGTCCGCGCCGCCGGTATTCACCCGCGATCAGCACCATACTGATCCAGCCGAACTTGCCGCCATAGGGAAGCGTCGCCGCCGTTGCGATCACCCTGCCCTGATCGCGGATCGCGAAGACGGTGCCGAGATCGAGAAAGATGCGCCAGTCGGCTTCGGCCTGGTTCCAGCCCGCTTCCTTCACCAAAGCATCGGCGTCGCCGAGATCTTCGGCGCGAAGAAGACCGATTTCGAATTCAGAAACTGCCATCGCGCGTATCGTAATGCGTTTCTTTGCCGAGGCTTCGTTCGCCGCGCGAAATCCAGTCGGCGGTCCAGTCGATCATGCGGGCGAGCGGCACCGGCGGTTCACCGAGAAGCCTGCGCGCCTTTTCCGTGTTCACGAGCCATCCGTCGGGCGCTTCTTTGGCGGTGAACTTCGGCTCCCGTCCGAAGCGTTTCCCGAATTCTGCGGCGAGCCAACGGATAGAGATCGTCCCGGGTCCGCTGATGTTGATCGGGCTCGTCGGCGTCGTGCAATGCGCGAGCATGCGCAGGATCATCGCGTTGGCGTCGCCCTGCCAGATCACGTTCACATGGCCGGCCGTCAGATCAATAGCCCGTTGTTCGAAAACCTTCGAGCCGACATCGTGCAACACGCCGTAGCGCATATCGATCGCGTAGTTCAACCGGATGATCCGGCCCGGCGTGTTAAACTTGCGCGAGAAATGTTCGAACATCGCTTCGCGGGCGACGCAGGAATTGGCGTAGGCGCCCGGCGGCGGCACGGCCGGCATTTCTTCCGTCGCGCCGCCTTTTTCGACATCGACGTAAGGGTAAACGCAGCCGGTCGAGAATGCGACGATGCGTGAGGCCTTGAACGCTTCCGCGACCATCGCGGGCACATGCGCGTTCATGGCCCATGTCAGATGTTCGGCGCCGCTGGAGCCGAATTTCCGCCCAGCCATGAACACGACGTTGGGCGACTTCGGAAGTTTCTCGATGCTCGCGCGATCCAGAAGATCGGCCTCGATGCATTCGATGTCCCAGGAGCGCAGTTTTTTGTGCAGCCCCTCCTCGCTGAAACGTGCAACGCCGATAACGCGGCGGCTGGGATCGGCCCGTTTGGCAAGCCGCGCGAGCGTCGGTCCCATCTTTCCGCCCACGCCGAGAACCAGAATGTCCCCCGGGGCCTTGGCGAGATCCGCGCGCAACGGATCCGAAGGCTGCGTCATGAAGTCTTCGAGTTCGGCCTCGTCCCGAAAACTTTCCGGCAGCCCGGTTGCCGCAGCATTCATGGCGTTTCCTTTCGCGTTTCTTTGTCGTTTTTGGCGCTTGCGTCGCCGCGGCGCTATAAGTAACTATTTAGATACTTACGATCTTAGGACGCGGAAAGACGTCCGGCAACCGCCACAGGCGGCGTATCAGGGAGTGAAGCCATGCCGAATGCTGCGCGAATTCAAACCACCGTCGTCGGCTCCTATCCGGTGCCGGACTGGCTCACGGCACTTCCCTCCGAGCAGGCCGTGATCGACGCAACCCGCGTCGTGCTGCACACACAGGAGCAGGCCGGGATCGATCTCGTCTGCGACGGTGAGCTTTCGCGCTTCGACGTGAACCACCCCGAAACCAACGGCATGATCGAATACTTCGTGAAACCGATGGCCGGCATCCGCACCGCGATCGCGTTCGAGGAACTCGTCGAATATCGCGCGAAGAGCACCATGCGCTTCCGCACGCGCCCGCCGGGAATCGTCGACGGTCCGGTGAGCTCGGGCACGCTCGACCTGCCGCAAGCCTACCAGCGCGCCCGTGCGCTTACCCATAAACCGTTCAAATTCACGGTGACCGGCCCGCACATGCTGGCCAAGACCTTGCTCGACAAGCACTACAAGAAGCTTCCCGATCTCGCGCTCGCCATCGCGGATGCACTCGCGAGCCAGGTGAAGCACATCGACGCGGATGTCGTGCAGATCGACGAAGCGAACCTGCCCGGCAGCCCCGACGAGTGGGAATGGGCGGCGGAAGCGATCAACCGCGTGCTCAAGGCGGTGAAAACGAAACCTGCCGTGCATCTTTGCTTCGGCAATTACGGCGGCCAGTCGATCCAGAAGGGCACCTGGAACCAACTGATGAAATACCTGAACGCGCTCCACGCCGATCACATCGTGATGGAGAATGCGCATCGCCCGGCGGACGAGCTTGCCGCCTTCCGCGACCTGAAGCCTGAAATCGGTTTCGGTCTCGGCGTCATCGACATCAAGTCGACGGTGATCGAAAGCGCGGACTCCATCGCGCGGCAGATCGAACGTGCGGAAACGATGATCGGTACCGGCCGCGTGAAATACATTCACCCGGATTGCGGCTTCTGGATGCTGAAGCGTTCGATCGCGGATGGAAAAATCCGCGCGCTGGTCGAGGGACGCGATCTCTACGAAGGACGCAAAGGCACGAAAGTCGCCTAGACCCGCATCATCACTTCGCGGAATCGGGTCACCGGCGCCGGATTGCGGATCATGGTGAGCGGCATCGAGAAATGACCGCGATCCCAGACGAAACGGTTTTCGTCGGGCACGCCCCATGAGTCGATCAGGCTCAGTCCGCTCGCGAAGGGCGTGATGCGGTCGCGCTTGCCGAGCACGGTCACGATGCGCTCCGGCTTCACCGCAGGAAGGCGTGCGGGATCGAGCAAGCCGAGGCCTGCCTCGATGCGCTCACGACTCCAGCCGCGCTGTTCGGCTGCGAGATCGACGCCGAGCAGGTTCGCCATGTCGCCATGGAAGGTCGCATCGGTCATGCGGCCGGAATGCGTAATCAGGAACAATCCGTCCGGCCGGCAGCGCTCGTCGCGTGCACCGATTTTCTCGGCTGCGAACTGCGCGATCAGTGCGCCGAGGCTCGTGCCGCCAAAGGCAAGCGGCGCGTCGGATTTCTGACGCGCCCAATCGGCGATAACCGCCCATTCCTGCGCGGCGCCAGTAAAGGCATCGAACAGACCACCCGGAATGCGCGCCATCATGGCCTGCCCGCCGAAGCTCCCCGCGGGCCTCCGACGGCCGTGCCACGGCGCTACCGGACGGATGACGCGAAAGCCTTCCGCACGCAGCGTGCGGGCTTCGTCGATCAGCCCGCGCCAATGGTCAAACTCAATGCAGATGCCGTGTCCGAAAATGATCGTCGGCGGATTCTTTACGCCGCGCGGCTCCAGTACGCGCGCATAGACCGTATCACCCAAGAGCGAAGACGGACTCTCGAAACGAAGCCAATAGTCGACGCCAGCCTCCCGCTCGACCGTCTTCGATACCTCGATCCGGGTAGCGGCGTTCGCGTCGGGTTCGCGCAACAGGCGCTCGAAGTTCTGGCCGTAGATCGCGGCGATCTCGTCCGGACTTTGCGTTTCCGATTTGATGCGCGGCGGCTCGGTCCGCAACAGAAAGCCGAAGTGACGGCGCGCCAGGTTATAAGCGTGGCTCGCGGAATACCGCGCGGCTTCGAGTTCGCGCCGGGCATCCGCGCTGGACATTCCGTCGCCGAAGAAAGCGCTTTGCCACTCGGCTTCTTTGCGCTGGGCGATGTCGCGGGCGGCGGCCGTATGGACCAGCGCGTCCAGCACCTTTTTCTCGCTCGCGCTTTTGCGTGAAATCTGTGCGGCGTCGAGGAAGCGCTCGACCGAGGTCCCAGCCTGCTCCGCCGCCGCCCATAAAAGCGAAGACGGCACGAAAAGGCGCCGCAGCGCCCAGGAACTGACGGGGTCAAACCAAGCCCAGCCGAAGGCATAGCCCTTCAGGGTCCGCCCCCAGTTGCGCTTGGGCCTGGCATTGTATTGCATAGCGTGCGGCTGATCGGTCACGAACAAAAGAACCGGCGGTCTCAGGGAAACGCTTGATAGCGGATGAACCGTCCGCCGTCTCGCAAGGATTGGGGGCGGAATTATGTGGTCCGAAGTCACGCTGCCGCTCTGGCTTGTCGTCATCGCCGGGCTGCTTGCCACGCTGGCCTTTCTCGACCGCCTCCTGATCCCGAGCTTTCGCTGGGCCCTGCGCCGCCGCGCGAACAAGGCCATCAGCGAGCTGAACACCCGGCTGCGCCTCCAGATCAAACCCTTCAAGCTGACCAAGCGACAGGTCCTGATGGACCGGCTGGTTTACGATGCGGAAGTGCTGCACGCGGTCGACGAATATGCCCGCGAGCACAAGGTGCCGCGCGAAGTGCTGATGGAAAAGGTGAAGCGCTACGCAGGAGAGATCGTCCCTTCGTTCTCCGCCTATGCCTATTTCCGGGTCGGGACGCGGCTCGCGAAACGGCTTTCCGAGATGCTTTACCGCGTGCGGATCGGCTTCCGGAACGAGGAAGCCTTTGCCAAGGTCGATCCGGACTCTTCGGTCGTCTTCGTCATCAACCATCGCTCCAACATGGACTACGTGCTCGTGACCTACGTCGCGGCGCAGTCCTCCGCATTGTCGTACGCGGTCGGCGAATGGGCGCAAATCTGGGGCCTGCGCAACCTGATCCGGTCGATGGGTGCGTATTTCATTCGCCGCGACTCGCGCGATGCGCTCTACCGGAAGGTGTTGTCGCGTTACGTTCACATGGCGACCGCATCCGGCGTGGTGCAGGCGATTTTTCCGGAAGGCGGCCTTTCGCGCGACGGCAAGCTGCGTCCGCCGAAGTTTGGCCTGCTCAGCTACATGGTCGCGGCCTTCGATCCTAAGGGGCCGAAAGATGTCGTCTTCGTGCCGGTCGGCGTGAATTACGACCGTGTACTCGAGGACCGCATGCTGACGAGTGCCGCGAATACCGAGCCGGGCAAAAGGCCGGTATTCGGTTTCAACCTTGTCGTATTTCTGCGGCACTTTTTTCGTCATGTCTGGATGGCGTTCCGGGGCGAGTGGTACCGTTACGGCTACACCTGCGTAAGCTTCGGCGACCCCTTCTCGCTCAAGCAATACGTCGCCGACCACAAGATCGACTTCCGCGACCTTCCGGAGAAAGAACGATTTGAGGAAGTGGAGAAGCTTGGCTCCCAGTTGATGGATGCCGTCGGCAAGGTCGTGCCCGCGCTGCCGGTGTCGCTGGTCGCCACGGCGCTGCTCGAAGCGCATCCCACTCCGCTCTCGCTGTTCGAAATCAAGAGTCGCGTCTCGCGCATCATCGAAACGCTGGAAGCCTCAAAAGCTTATGTGCACATTCCGCGCTCAGACCGCGATTATGCGATCGAGGTGGGACTTCGCATGCTTCGCCTGCGGCATATCGTAAACGAGAACGACGGAATCTATTCGGCCAATACCGCCGATCTGCACATTCTACAATATTATGCGAATGCCATCGCGCATCTTTTGCCGGACGCAAGCACCGCGCCGCAACCCGCTGCCGTCGCACAAGCGAAGACGAACACGGCAGAGCCCGCGATGCGGGCTATTCCTGCGGAGTGACTTCGGAGCTCCCAAGCCAGCGCACGACGCCCTGCCCAGCCGCCACGCCGGTCGCAAAACAAGCCTGCAGAAGATAACCGCCGGTCGGCGCTTCCCAGTCGAGCATTTCTCCCACCGCGAAGTTGCCCGGCAACTTCCGCAGCATAAAGTTCTGATCGAGTTCCTCGAACAGAATCCCACCCGTGGTCGAGATCGCCGACGCAATCGGTGCAATGCCTTTGAAGGCCAGCGGCAGGCGGTTGACGAGTGCCGCCAGTTTCTCGGAAGGCAGATCGGAAATCCGCTCGTCATTCGCAACACCCCACTCGTGCAGAAGCGCGATGCCGACCGGTGAAAGACCGATCGCCTTTCGCAGAAAATTGGAGAAGGATTGCTTCCCACGCGGGGCTGAAAGCCGCTTTGCAAGCTCTGCCTGCGAAAGATCCGGCCGCAGGGCGATGTGAGCCACGATTTCCCCGTTCGTGAGAATGGCATCGCGCAAACGCGCGGACTGCGCATAGATCACACCCCCTTCGATACCATATTCCGTAATCACCGCTTCGCCGCGCACGGTGGAGTCGCCGGTCGTGATCGCAATACGCTTCAGAGGGGCGCCGGCGAAACGCTCGCGAAAGCTATCCGACCAGGAAACGAGAAAGCCGCTGTTCGCCGGGTGGAGCGGCGCAATGGCAATGCCACGCGGCTCCAGCATTCCGACCCATGAACCGTCGGAACCAAGCTTCGGCCAACTCGCTCCGCCGAGCGCAAGCACGGCAGCGTCGGCGTTCACATGTTCCCGTCCCTTCGGCGTGTCGAAGAGGAGCGATCCTTGTTCGTCCCAGCCACACCAGCGATGACGAAAGGCGAAGGCGACACCCTTCTCGCCGAGTTGTCGAAGCCAGGCGCGCAACAGCGGAGACGCCTTGAGCGCTTCGGGGAAAATGCGGCCGCTCGATCCTTCGAAGGTCTTCTGGCCGAGCGCTTCGCTCCACGCTCGAAGCATCTGCGGCGGGAAGTTTTCGAGGACCGCGCGTAACGAACCTGCACGCTCGCCGTAGCGGCGAAGAAAATCCTCGAACGCCTCTCCATGCGTGAGATTCAGGCCGCCGCGGCCCGCAAGCAGAAACTTCCTGCCCGCCGAAGGCATCCGTTCGTAAACGGTCACGCGATGCCCCGCACCGGCGATCGTTTCGGCCGCGATCAGGCCTGCAGGCCCGCCGCCAATGATGGCTACCGATCGGGAAGTCTTCGCGCTCATGACGCGGCTTTAGGATGCCGGGCTGTGGAACGAAAGACCGGCAGAGAGTTTTTTTCGCAGCCTGCGATCCTGCTTGAGGAAATATTCCCGGCGCATGGCTTCGACCTTGCCGTCGAAATATTCGACATAGAGCAGATGCCATTTACGGCCGCGCGTGGAGCGTGCGCCCTTGCCTGCATTGTGATTCTTAAGCCGCCGCGCGATATCGTGGGTCCAACCGACATACGTGCGAGGTCCCTGCGGGCCAATACACCCGAGCATGTAAACGAAGCTTCGCTGCTGGCCCGTCTTCAACGAAGCTGCTTGGCCAACTTCTTGATGAGCGAACGCAGCTCCGGCTCCTGCACTTGCTCTGCGGCTTCTTCGGGTGAGAACCACTTGGTCTTGCGCTCGTCCTGTTCCGGCCATGCCGGCATCTGTTGCTCGACTTCGAGCGTGAAGGTGTCCACTTCGCAATTTACGATGGAACCGTCGCCGCGTTTCTTGTCGTAGTGGTAGGAGCCGATGGGCGTGTCGGAAATCTTTCCCACCAAGCCTGCTTCTTCCATCGCCTCGAGTGCCGCGAGATTGTACGGCTCGACGCCGGCAATAGGCCAGCCCTTGGGAATGATCCAGCGCCGCGTTTCCCGCGAGGTGACGAGCATGACCTCCAGCTCGCCTTTTTTGCTTTTGCGGTAAGGAAGCGCTGCGTACTGCCGGGCGTTCGCGCTCTTTGCACCCATCAGAACAACCCGCTGGCAAGATAGAACAGCGACGCGATGATCGCGGACGCCGGAAGCGTAATCACCCACGCAACCACGATCCCGCTCGCTACGTTCCATCGTACGGCGGAAATCTTGCGCGCAGCACCGACGCCGATGATCGAGCCCGTGATGGTATGCGTGGTGGATACCGGAACACCCAGATAGGTCGCAGCAAACAGCGTGATCGCGCCGCCGGTTTCAGCGCAACATCCTTGCATGGGCGTCAGGCGGGTGATCTTCGAGCCCATGGTGTGCACGATGCGCCAGCCGCCCATCAGCGTGCCGAGGCCCATGAAGAACTGGCAGGTAATCACGACCCAGAACGGTACATAGAATTCGCTGCCGAGATGCCCGGTCGAGAACAGGAGCACCGCGATGATACCCATGGTCTTCTGTGCGTCGTTCCCGCCATGACCGAGGGAATAAAGCGAAGCGGAGATGAATTGCAGCGTACGGAACGTGCTGTCGACCGAGCGCGGATTTGCGCGCACGAACAGCCAGGAAACCAGCAGAACCAGCATCAGCGCGAGAAAGAAACCGGTCATCGGAGAAAGGACGATCGCCACTGTCGTCTTGATCAAGCCGTACCAGACAATGGCGGCACTGCCCGCTTTCGTGACCGCCGCGCCGAGCAGCCCGCCGATCAATGCATGCGAACTGCTGGAAGGAATCCCTGCGAGCCAGGTGATGATGTTCCAGCTGATCGCGCCCATCAACGCGCCGAAGATGACGCGCGCATCCACGATACCCGCGGACACGATGCCCGTGCCGATCGTGTTCGCGACGTGCAGCCCGAAAAACAGAAACGCGATGAAATTGAAGAACGCGGCCCACATCACCGCATATTTCGGCCGCAAGACGCGCGTGGACACGATCGTCGCAATCGAGTTGGCCGCGTCGTGCAAACCGTTAAGAAAGTCAAACAGCAACGCGATCGCGATGAGTGCGATCAGGATTTGAAGGCTGACGGTGGCGTCCATTGCGCTTAGACCACAAAACTAGAGGTGGTCCGTAACGAGCGCACTGATCTCGTTCGCCACATCTTCGAAACGGTCGATTACCTTCTCGAGGTGATCATAGACTTCTGCACCGATGATAAAATCCATCGCGTTGCCATTGCGGTGCGCAAGGAAGAGCGCCTTACGCCCGGCATCGTGCAACTGATCGGACTTTTCTTCCTGTACTATGATCTGTTCCGTGATGCGGTGGAGCTGCGAGCCGTTCTTTCCGATATTCGCGAGCAACGGCATCGCGTCCTGCACGAGCTTCGCGACGACCGGAGCGATGGCCGCCATCTGCTGCATCTGGAGATCGAAGGATTTCACTTCATACAGCGCGATGAGCTTCGCGGTCTTGTTCATCTGGTCGATGGAGTCGTCGAGGGAACTGACGAGATCCTGAATATCCGTGCGGTCGAAGGGCGTGATGAACGTACGCCGGACAGCCGTGAGCGATTGCCGCGTGATTTCGTCGGCTTCCGCCTCCCGATCGTAAATGATGCGGCAGAAATGCTCGATGCGGTCGCCGCCCTGAAAGAGACCCTCGAGCGCCTCAGCACCCGCATGAACGACCGCCGCGTGACGCGAGAAAAGCTCGAAGAATCGCTCTTCCTTGGGCATCAGCGCCTGAAACCAGCCGAGCATTGTCCCACCTTTGACGCAGAGAATCGGTTGGCGTCATTTTATCGGAATGTGACAATCCACAGGGAAGATTGACCGGGCTATGCCCAGAACTTCTACGCGGGTCGGGTCACAGACCGATCGAAAGAACCAGGAAGGCGTGGCTTCGGGCCACCCTTCCATCGCAAAGCCGCTCCATAAGAAAACGCACGCAGGCTGAATACGATCCCTCAGGCCGGCAACATGAACCCGGCGAAATAGGCCGCGATGCCTGCGTGATCGTCGAGCGGAAGCACATGGGCGACGTACTGGTCTGGCCGCACAATCACCACGCAGCCGCTTTCGCGATCGATCCCGCGCATCTCGAAAATATCCCGCCCGTCTCTCGGATCAGCACAAAAGGCCTTTTCATAGTCGCGCAGCCCGTAACGCCCTTTTGGCGGAAGAAGCAGCGAGGGCATCGTGCCGATATCCATCTCGCGGTGGCTCTGCTGAAACACGGCGCGGACATCGATCACGGAATCGATGTCCTGACCGCCACCCGTATAACGACGAACAGGGGAATTCGGTGCAGAGGACAAGAATGCGCAGAGCGCTCCGATCCGCGACCCCGGCGAAGCCGGCGAAGCCGGATCGCTACGATCCGCAAACGCATAGATCCGGTAGCGGCCATCCGCTTGCGCGGCATGCCCGAGCGACATTTCCTTCGCGTCGGCGAGCCGGATCACCGGCGCGGAATGAAAACGGGTGCCGATCTCGAAACCTCTTGCAAGCGATTGATGCGTGTTCGTGCCGGTCAGTATCGAGGGCGTGTAGCGCGTGGCGGTGCCGGCCGTGTAACGCCCGTGCTTCACGAAGTAGCCGCGCACTTCCTCCGGATCGACGCCCTTGCTTTTGGGATCGGCCGGATTCTTCAGTGGCGCGCTGATCATTTTCGCCCACTCGCGATCGAAATCGATCAACTCTTTCGCGATCGCCTGGCGCTCCTTGGAATAGGAGTGCAGCAAGGAAGGTGCACTTCGTCCCTGCAACACGGCCGCAAGCTTCCAACCGAGGTTGAATGCATCCTGCATGGAGACGTTCATGCCCTGCCCCGCTTTCGGGCTGTGCGTGTGGCAAGCGTCCCCCGCGATGAACACGTGTGGTGTGCGCGATGCCACTTCCTCGGCGGGTACGTCATCGAACTTGTCGCAGAGCCGCTGGCCGATTTCGTAGACCGACCACCAGGCAACCTCCTTCACCGTAAAGGCGTAAGGCCGCAGGATGCGCTGCGCCGCGGCGATCAACTGCTCGACCGTGATGTTGCGTGCACTTACCCGCTCATCCGGATTGAGCTTGTCGAGTTCGACGTAGATGCGAGCCAGATAGCCGCCCTCCCGCGGGATCAGGACGATGCTGCCTTCGCTGGCAGACTGGATGAGCGATTTGAATCGAATATCCGGAAATTCGGTGACCGCGAGTACGTCCATCACGCCCCACGCCTGATTGGCCGAGTCCCCTTGCAACGTAAGGCCGAGCGACTGCCGAACCACGCTACGCGCGCCGTCGCAGCCGACGGCATACTTGGCGCGGATAGTTTCGATTTTCACGCCGTCGGTTGCCTGCCGCTCGAACGTCAGTTTCACCGGGTGCGATGCGCTGCCGTGCGGATCGACTTCGAGCGCAACGAGCTTCCGCGCATAGTATGGAGCGAGCCGGCGCGGGGAATTGCGCATGATCTGCAGATAAAAGTCGTGAACGCGCGCCTGATTGAGAATCATGTGCGGCATCTCGGAGAGGCCGTCCTCGACATCCTGCACGCGGTCATAACGAACGATCTTCGCGCGGTCTGCCGTGTCCGGACGCCAGAAGGTTGTCTCGTTGACCCAGTACCCCTCCTTCATGACGCGATCGGCAAAGCCTAACGCTTCGAACATTTCCATGGTCCGGCAGGCGATGCCGTCCGCCTGTCCGAGTTCGAGCGGACCCGGTTTCTGCTCCACGATGACGGTGTCGATCCCGGCGAAAGCGGAGAGCTGTGCGGCCAGGGTCAACCCTGCCGGACCGCACCCGACGATCACGACATCGGCCTGGTCCGGAAGCGCCTCAGGGGAGACAAGGTTGTTGGAAGCCGGCGAAACATCCGGATCGCCGGTTCGGAACCCGTTGAGGTGGAATTGCATGAAGAGACTTCGACTTGCTGGGAAGAATTTCGTATTTGCTCGTCGAGATTAATCGCGAAACCGGCCGGGTTGGCAAATCATCCGGCGACAGGTGTGCGGCAGGCTAGTTTTGCGCAACGCCGATCGCCTGCAATGCGGCCTGCAAGGTCGCGTCGGCATTGCCGGCGCTGTCGATCGAGCTCCATCCCTTGGCGTCGATCCGATACGATTCCTGAGCCATGGCCACGTTCGCATCCGCATCCGACGCATCCCCCTTCCGGCGCTCGACGCGCTGCACTCTCGTCTCGAGATCGGCGTGCAGAAACATACCAAGGAAGGAAACGCTTTTCTCGGATGCTATTCTTTCGACGGAATCTCGTTCCTGCACCGCACCAAAGACCGCATCGACGATTACAGAGTGTCCCGCATCCAGAACGGTCTTCGCGTCTTCAAGAAGCGCTGCATAAACTTCGGCACTGGCTTCCGGCGTGTAAGACGATGGCGCCAGTTTCACGGTCTCCCCGACGCCAGCCAGCGCTTTTCGTTTTGAATCCGAGCGCAGCACGACAGCGCCCGGCTGAGGCAGGATGGACGGCGCGACGCGGCGCGCGAGAAAGGATTTTCCTGTCCCCGACAGCCCGCCGATCGCGATCAGCCGCGCGGGTTCCGGCGCGATGAAACGGCAAGCGGCATCGAAATAGCGTCGCGCAATCTCTGCATCCTCGTTCTTTCCACTTCGCTCGTAGCGGGCGACCGCAACGACCGCCCGGATCGAGCTCCGGATCGAAAGGAACAACGGCAGCAATCGCAACCCTGCTAGATTTTCGGCACGGCCAGAAGCATTCAAATAGCTGTTCAGCGCCGCGTTCGCTGCAGCTTTCTGCCCATGTACGACGAGATCCATCAGCAGAAACGAGAGATCGTAGAGCACGTCGCCTGACGCAATCAGCGGATCGAACTCGACGGCATCGAAGATGACCGGCTTGCATTTTATCAGCGCAATGTTGCCGAGATGAAGATCACCGTGCCCGCGCACGAGAAGTCCCGTCTCCGCTCGCTGCCGTATCCATGGACTGTCGGCCAGAAGCCTTGCCTCGCTTTCGCGCAGCAGGGATTTCGCACGGCCGGCTTCAAAGAGACGCGGCTGCGCGAGAAAAGCTTTGTTATGCTCGCGCAGAAAACGGGACAACGCCGCAACCCATGCGGGTGCATTCTGCCGCGGCGCCGAGCGGTGGACTTCCGCAACCCGCTTTACGATGGCCGCCGCGATGTCTTCCGAAATTTCATTCTGCGCGACGTAGAGATCGAGCGTCAGCGACTCGTCGAACCGTTGCATCTCGACTGCCCATTCCACGACTTCGCCGGCACCGCCGACTTCGAGCGAGCCATCGGTCCCGCGCGTGATCCGCGTGAGTCCCACATATAGTTCCGGAGCGAACGGTCGGTTGACCTCGATTTCGGACAGGCATGCACGTTTGCGCAGATCGAGCGTCGTATAGTCGAGGAACGGAAACCGGACCGCACGCTTTATCTTCAACACGCGCATTCCGGAGAGGAACACACTTGCGGCATGCGTATCGATCCGCTTGACCGGAAGCCCTCCGGTCCACGCGGTCGAACCGAGAAACCGCAGCACGGCGTCTTGCGGAAGATCGACCGGCATATCCACTCCGTCAGACCGCTTCCTGCATAGCGGCAAATTGAGGCGCCAATTCTCCCGATTTCCTATACATAAAGAGCAGCATGATTCACGCCTTCTATTATCTCAGGGATAACGCTCTCCGTGATTGATCCGGCGCAAGAAGCCGGACGAAAGCGGACTTTGCCAGCCGCCAAAGTCCCGTTTCTCCTGCGCTTGCGGGAAACGATCCTTCGTCCGATCGCGGCCTTGCGGCCGCACTACGCTTCGCTGCTCCTCGTCTATTTCAGCTATGGCGCGCTGGGGCTGATCGACATCAGCCGCGATCTCTGGGTGAAGGAACAACTGAGCCTCTCTCCCGCGGAGCTTGCCGCGATCGGTGTCTGGCTCACACTGCCGTGGACGATCAAGATGGTCTTCGGACAGCTGGTCGATAGCGTGCCGCTGCTCGGATCGCAGCGCCGCATTTATATTGTCCTCGGCGCCCTCTTCGTTGCAGCGGGACTGCTCACGCTCGCAGGCGCCGCAGGCGGCTGGCTTACGTTTCTGCCGCCGAGCGGTCTTTATATCCTCGGTGCCATCCTCATGGTGCTCGGCGTCGTCATTCAGGACGTCGTGGCGGATGCAATGTCCACGGAAGTCGTCGCACGTGTCGACGAACAAGGCGCACCGCGCGAGGACAGTCTCGTTCGCGCGGAACTCGGCATGGTGCAGGTGCTCGGGCGCCTTGCGCTTTCCGCCGGCATTCTCGCGGTTGCAGGTCTGTCGGGCTGGATCGCGGCGATCCTCACCCGCGAGAAAGTATTTCTTCTTGGCCTGATCGTTCCGGCTGTCTCGCTTGCCGGAGCCTTCATGGCTTCCGAGAAGGGCGTGGAACGGCGGCCGATCGATTGGCGCATCCTGCTCGGCGGTCTCGCCTTCGGAAGCGCGGTCGTCGCGCTCGGCTTGCTGCGCGTACCGTTTGGGCAGGAAATGATCTTCCTGCTATCGATGGCGGTCGTCTGCACGATGCTCATCTTCGTCACCAGCGACGTCGCGCCGGACCACCGGCGCGCGATCTTCTTCAGCGCGATCATCATCTTCGCATTCCGCGCGACTCCCGGCGTCGGCGACGGCTACTTCTGGTGGACGATCGATGTCCTGAAGTTCGACGAAACGTTCTATGGCGTCCTGCGGCAAACCGCGGCGATCATATCCGTGATCGTGCTCTGGGTATTCTCCAAGCAACTGACGCAGTACTCGATTCCTGCGGTTTTGTTCTGGCTGACCGTGCTCGGCACTCTGCTATCGCTGCCCAATGTCGGACTCTATTACGGCCTGCACCAATGGACCGAAGCGCATCTCGGCTTCGGTGCGCGCTCGATCGCAATAATCGATGCGGCGACAAGCTCCCCGTTCGTCCAGCTGAGCATGGTGCCGCTGCTCGCGCTGATCGCCTACTACGCTCCGCCGGGAAAACGGGCGACGTGGTTTGCGCTCATGGCTTCGCTGATGAACCTGGCGTTGGTCGCGGGCCAGCTATTCACGAAGTACCTCAATGAGTATTTCGTGGTTTCGCGCGGCGAGTATTCCGAACTCGGTGCACTGCTGCTCTGCGCCGTTGCCGGAGGCTTCCTGATACCTGTCGCCGCAATCGCACTGCTCGGAAGAAAAATATCCCGCTAAAGTTTCGTCGATTCCCGCAACGCGCGAATGATGTCTTCGCGCGAGATGACGCCGGCCAGCTTTTCGCCGCTGACAACCGGAAAGCTGCGCGTTCGCGTTTCGACCATGCGCTGCAACACACGCGTCAACGGCATGTCCGGTGGCACGGTCAGCATTTCCTCGCGCATGAATGCGCGGACGGGGCTTTTCATCAAGGCTTGATAGTCCGGAATCGGATGTTCTTCCGTGAACGCGAAGGCCCGCATGAAATCGAACTTCGAAACGACGCCGACCAGCTTTCCATCCTGCACCAATGGAATGGAGTTGAAATCGTGCCGGTCGAACAGTTCTCCGGCATCGCGCAAGGTCGCGTCGGGCGGCAAGGACACCACCTTCGTGGTCATGTGATCCGCGACTTTGCGTTCGAAAAAGAAGCGCGAGGCTGGGCCGGCCATAGTCATGATCCTCCGATGAGAATGCCTGCAGCCAGCACCAGCACGCCGCCAAGCACGACCTGGAAAACCGCCCGCATGAACGGCGTTTCCATGTATCGGTTCTGAATCCACGCGATAGCCCAGAGTTCGATGAAAACGACGACACCCGCGATTCCGGTTGCAAGCCAGAAATTCGGAATGAGATAGGGTAACGCGTGACCGAGACCGCCGATCGCGGTCATCAGTCCCGATGCAAGACCGCGCTTCCATGGCGACCCTCTTCCCGAGATCACGCCATCGTCATGCGCAGCCTCGGTAAAGCCCATCGAAATGCCTGCACCCACCGATGCGGCAAGACCTACGAGAAACGTGGTCCACGAGTTGTGGGTGGCAAATGCGGTCGCGAATATCGGCGCCAGTGTCGACACGGAGCCGTCCATCAGGCCCGCTAGCCCCGGCTGCACCCAGGTAAGAACGAACTGGCGGCGCGCAGAGTCTTTCTCTCCTTTTCCCGCTTCGCTCGAGGCGTACGCCGTCCGCAAACCTTCGGCGCGGCTTTCGTGTTTGCGTTCGGCAGCGGCAAGATCGCCGAGCAGCTTTCGTGTCCCGGTATCCGAACTCTGCGCGGCAGCCCGCTGGTAGAAAGCGGCCGCCTCCTCTTCCATCCGTTCGGCTTCGTCCTGGATTCGTTCAAGACTCAAGTTCTGCGTGAGCCAGACCGGCCGGCGGGAATAGTAGCCGGCAACATGCTCGCGGCGAATGAGCGGGATCACCTTGCCGAAGCGGCGCTCGTAGTTTTCGATCAGACGCTGTCGGTGCGTATCCTCCTCCTTGGCCATCTCGTCGAAGATGACGGCGGAAGCCGGAAACTGCGGCCGGAGTTTCTCAGCGAAGGAAGAATAAATGCGCGCGTCGTCTTCCTCCGACGAAATCGCCAGTGCAAGTATTTCGCCTTCGCTCAAGTCTGCGAATTTGCGGCGCGAACCAAGGCTCAGAAACATCATCTACTCCTTATTATAGGTTAGCAGACGCCCGGAACTCTCGTGTTGATCTCCCGCAAAGGCAATCCGTCAAGCGGTCTGCCGTCATTCCCGCCAGATGGCGTTCGCAACGTCCGCGCAAAGCTTCAGTTTTGCTTTCTCATCGCTCTCGGTGAGCGGGTTGCCTGCCGCCGTCGAGGCGAAGCCACATTGCGGGCTGATCGCAAGCCGATCCAGGTCGATGAATTTCGAGGCCTCGTCGACGCGGCGCATCAGATCGTCCGGGTTCTCCAATTGCGGGGACTTGCTGGTCACGAGTCCCAGAACGACGCCAACGCCGTTCGGAATGAAGCGCAAGGGAGAGAAATCGCCGGCGCGGGCGGTATCGAACTCCAGCAGGAAATGATTGATCTTCGCCCGGCTGAAGAAACGCTCCGCGATGCTCTCGTAGCTTCCGGCGGCAAGATAGTGTCCCTTCAGGTTGCCGCGGCACATGTGCACGCCGATCCGTACATTGGCCGGGGCCTTCGCCACGGCGTCGTTGATCGCGTCGATGTAGAGATCGACCAGCTGGTCCGGGTCCTGCCCCACCGACTTCACTTTCTCGCGCATCGCGGGGTCGCAAAGCAGCGCAATCGCGACTTCATCGAGCTGTACGTACGCGCAGCCCGCGTTCGCCAGATCCGCAATCTCATCCTGATAGACCCTGCCCAGGTCGCGAAAAAAGCTTTGGGCGCCTGCATAGGCCGTCGCTTCGGCAAAATCGCTGCAACGGTAGAAATGCATGATCGATGGCGCGGGCAAGGTCACCTTGGGCGTCAGTTTCGTTTGCACCTTCGTGAATTCGAACTCATCGACCGTTAGCGGTTGCACACGCCTGATCTTCCGGTTCGCATAGGGCGCCGTGAATTCGTACTCGTGCCCGGCATCGTCGTTGAACGTATAGACGGCGTTCCGTGTCTCGAAACCTTCGACACGCTCGACAAAGCGGCTCCAGAAGTAGCGCCGCCGGAACTCCCCGTCGGTGACGACTTTCAACCCGGCGCTTTCCTGAAGCTGCAACACATCGCGGATGGCGCGATCCTGGATTTCCGTGAACGAGGCTTCGTTGATGCTGCCGTTCTGCCGCTGCTTGAAGGCCTGCAGCAGCGCCGCGGGACGCAGCAAGCTGCCGACGTGATCGGCGCGGAACGGCGGTCTGCCGGAGGCAAGTGCGGGCATGGCGGTCCTTCTGGGTCGCCCGGTTCAAACGGCGATCGCAACCCGAGGATGCCGCACTTGTCCGTCGGCGAACAGTACGAATGTGAGAAGGGCAGCCGCCCAACGGCTAAGCGCTACACTTACGCCGTTGCAGACGGCGGAAGGGTCGTCCGGCCTGGTGAGGCCGCAGGCCCGCGATCTAGCTTGCGTCCGCCGCTCCGAGCGGTGCCGCCGCGTGGTCTGCGAGATTCATGAAGAATTGATCCGCGAGCTTGTTGGCAACGCCCTGCAGGAGACGCGTGCCCATCTGCGCGATCTTTCCTCCGACCTGCGCTTCGGCATCGTAGGTCAGTTCGCAACCTTCGTCCTGCTGCGCAAGATTGATCTGCGCGCCGCCTTTGGCGAAACCCGCAACGCCGCCCTCGCCTTCGCCGACAAGATGGAACGAATGCGGCGCCACGACATCCGCGAACTGAACATTCCCCTTGAAGCGCGCACTGAGCGGGCCGATCTTGAGCTTCACGGTGGCCCTGAACTTTCCGTCGTCCGTGCGCTCGATTTCCTCGCAGCCGGGAATGCACTTTTTGAGAACTTCCGGCTGGTTGAGCCACGCCCACACTTGCGCAGGCGTCGCCGCGAGCAAAAACTTGCCCTGCATTTTCATTCTGAGACCCGTCCTTACGATTTGGTGGTGGCGGTGAGCAGGTTCTGCGGCCTGCCCGCGACGAACGCCTCGATGTTGTCGATCAACTGATCGGACAGCGCTTGCATCGCCTCTTCGCTCGCCCAGGCCATGTGCGGCGTCACAATCAGGTTGTTGTGGCGCAGCTTCACCAGCGGGTGGTCGGCGGGCGGCGGTTCTACCGAAAGAACGTCGAGCCCGGCGCCACCGATCCGACCTTTCACGAGCGCCTCGGCAAGCGCCTGTTCGTCGATCAGTCCACCGCGTGCGGTGTTGATGATGATCGCGTGGCGTTTCATCCGGGAAAGCGCATTCGCATCAATCAGGTTCCGCGTCGCATCGGTCAGCGGAACATGCAGGGAGATCACGTCGCTCTGCTCGATGATTTCGTCCAGTGCGGCAGAACGAACGCCGGGTTCGTTCACCGGCATCTGGTCGTAGGCCAGCACGTTCATCTTGAACGCTTTTCCGAGCGCAGCGACCGAGCGACCGAGTGCCCCGAAGCCGATCAGACCGAGCGTCGAACCGGCGAGATCGCGCATCGGATTCGTAAACACGCAGAACGTCTTCGAATGCGTCCAGGCGCCGCTTGCGACGCTCATCTTGTGCCAGTTCAAGCTCCGGCTGAGCGCGAGGATCAGCGCGAAGACGTGCTCCGGCAGCGAATTGACGGCATAGCCCCGAATGTTGGCGACCGCGATGCCGAGATCGTTGCAGGCCTGCAGATCGATCACGTCGGAGCCCGTAGCCGCGATCGCGATCAGTTTGAGGTCCGGCAACTGCGTGAGTTCGTTTCTTCGCAGCGGCACTTTATTCAGAACAGCGATCGAAACGCCCTTCAAGCGATCCAGCGTATCTGCAGCGTCCGTATACTCGTAGTCCTTCCATTCGTGTGGAAACGCGGGCGTGCGTATCGGCGCATTCAGGCTGCCGCGGTCGAGGAAGGCGATCCGTTCCGGCGCCATCGCTAGCGACCACCCGAGATGCTCACGTTCGCACCGACCACATACGACGCCTCATCGGACATCAGATACAGGACGGTCTGTGCGACTTCTTCCGGCTCGCCAAACCTTCCGAGAGGAATGACGGACTTGAGACGCTCCGCACGATCCGGCTGCCCGGCGGAGGCGTGAATGTCGGTGTTGATGAGGCCGGGAGAAACGGCATTCACGCGGATGCCTTCGGCGATGACTTCCCGCGCGAGGCCGACGTTGAAACTGTTCATCGCGCCTTTGGTGGCGGCGTACCAGACATAATCTCCGGCCATGCCGAGCACAGCCGCCATCGAACTCATGTTGACGATGGTGCCGCCGCGGCCGCCATGCTTCGTCGACATTCGCTTTATGGCTTCGCTGACCACGAGCATCGCGCCGGTGACGTTCACATCGACCACTTCCTTGAGCTTCTCCGCGTCGAGACCGTCAACGCGGCTCGGATGCCCCATGACGCCGGCGTTGTTCACGAGGTCAGTGATCCGGCCGAGCTGCTTATCGACCTGCTCGAACAAGTTCACGATATCGCGCGGATTGCCCATATTGCCTTTGACGGCAATGCCGCGGCGGCCGGCCTTCTTGATGTCCGCAACGACGGCGTTGGCGGCCTCTTCATTACCGGCGTAGTTGATCGCGACGTCATAGCCGCGCTTCGCGGCCAATCGCGCAATAGCGGCTCCAATTCCCCGGCTTGCGCCGGTGACGAGAAGAATTCTGTTCGCAGACATTTAATGGCCTTTCGCCACACCGAGATGATTGTCGAGCACATCGGTGTTCTTCGACAGTTCGTCCGACGTGCCGTGGAAGACAAAGCGCCCCGACGAAATGACATAGATCTCATCGGCGACTGCGAGGGCAAGCCCGAGGTTCTGCTCGACGAGCAGGATCGCGTGCCCCTCGCTGCGCAAGCGTACGAGGATGTCCTGCACCTGTTGCACCAGCTTCGGCGCAAGGCCCTCCGAGGGTTCGTCCATCAGGATCGTCGACGGATTTGCCATCAGCGCACGTCCGATCGCGAGCATTTGCTGTTCGCCGCCGGAGAGCGCACTGCCGAGGTTGCCGATGCGATCCGCGAGCTGCGGGAACTCTTCGAGCACCGCTTTCAGAGTCCAATGCTTGCCGATGCGGGGCACGCGCTTCGCGCCTTTCGCCAGTTGACTGGTCGGCAGCAACAAATTCTCGCGCACCGTCAGCGACTTGAAAATGCGCCTGCCTTGCGGAACCAGCGCAATGCCTTGCTGCGCGATGGCATAGGGCGTGCGGTTAGAGAGCACCCCGCCTTCGAATTTGATTTCGCCCCGGCGCGGCGGCGTGAGGCCGGCGATCGAGCGAATGAGCGTGGTCTTCCCCATGCCGTTGCGGCCGAGAATCACGACGATCTTGCCGGGCTTCAGCGCAAGACTGAGGCCGTGCAGCACATAGCTGTCGCCGTAATAGGTATGGATGTCG
>VFQR01001079.1_pt1 | contig 23922 bp, 31 predicted proteins | sample 3512321 | NCBI WGS metagenome assembly VFQR01 (sample SAMN10412374, study PRJNA504923) | tailings metagenome | isolation source: Relicate 3 Philex TSF1 revegetated site | place: Philippines: Tuba, Benguet | collected 2017-08-29 | reverse complement strand
CGTCGTCGACCGTCTCTGGAACCGCGGCGGCCCGGGCGGCATGCTCGGCCGCGGCGCGCTCCCGGATCTGGCGGAAGGCCGCTCGGAGTTCGTGCAGGACGTCACGGTTCGGCACGCTGAACTTGGCGGCGAGGCTGTTGGCGACCTCGGGCAACCCGCCCTCGATCGCGGTCATCAGGTCGGACGCGAGGCGCCCCAGGGCGCGGCGCACCTCCGACGTCGGCGTGTAGATGCCGCGGCGGGCCCGCTCTTCCTCGGCGCCCTTGCGAACCTGCTGCTGCAGCTTCTCGAGCTGCGTCGCGGCGATCTGGTCGGCGACCGTGTTGCGCGCGGGTTGAACCAGCGGTAGCTGATCAGCCGGCGGTGCGGCGCTCGCGACCCGCTCGGCCTGGACTGCGGTCGGAAGGCCGTTGCCGAAGCGCTGGCCCGGATCAGTCCGGCCGGAAACCTGCTGGCGCGCGATGTCGGGATAGATGCGCGCCCGGTGGCCGGTGCCGAACATGGCATCGGCGGTGATCTTGCCTTCCGAAATCCATTGCGAGACCCGGCCAGGCGAGACGCCCATCATCGCGGCGAACTCGCCTTTTGACAGCGTGTTGGCCGCGTTCATCGCCCGATTTCTAAATTTTGAGCCGACCTTTAGGCTCTGGCTAAACTTGAGGCTTCGAATTTTGCGCATGTCTGACGAACACCCGCGCCTTTGCCGCCCGCATAGCGTTTTGGCCGAGGAAGGACCCGTTAAGGGGGGGGGGGGTGGTCCGATTTCCGCTTGCCCCAGTGTAAGCCGCGCCGCGCGTGGCCAACGAAAAGCCCCGGTCGCGGAGGGCGCCGGGGCTTCATCAGGTCGAAATCAACCACCCCGACTATGAGTCAAGGGATAGGCGCAGTCAAGCAACCCGTTTCCAAGCTGATTGCCACGGCTTTTCAATACCTTGCGGGCCGAGAACCCGATGCTCCGAGAGCGAGCCGGAGGCCTCCAGCCATGCCGCGAGATACTCAAGCGCGCACCACCAGACCGCATAGGTGTGGCGGGCCCGCGCGACGAAGCCCGGATCGGGATCGAAGACCACCTTGCGATAGGCGCCTGGACGCGGACGGCGGAGCCGAGCATCACGCCCGTCCTCTTCGCAAGCCCGCATCTCATAGGCTGCCGGCTCACCCCTGCCCGATATCCTCACCCGCCTCTGCACCGTGATGAACCAGGCCGGCTGACCGCGGCCGCTGTCGCCCCTGACATAGCCCCTCTCGATAGGGTCCGGATGCCAGTCAGGCCGAGCCACCTCCCAACCCACCGCGTCGCGCCGGCGCCGGGCTTGGGCCGCATAGGTCACGACGAGGCTGCGAGGATCGATGAGATTTACGCCGAGGTGCGGCGATGCCAGCCGCCAGTCCATCGCCAGCCGCTCGGCCGGTCCCGTTGCCAGCACGTCCGCCTGATCCGTCAGGCAATCGGCGACGTCATAGGCAGGCGACGAGGCCTCCGCCGCCATCGCCGCACAGGCCTGACTGAACAGAACGGCATCCGGGTGCGGCTCGCCTTCCGGCATCCGGGCGCGCACTGTGGCGCCCACCATGCCGCCCCAGCTCATTTCGGCCAGACCCGGCCATCCCATGCCGGTTCCGGTCAGCCGCGCGATGTCCTTGAGAAGCGCCGCCCGCGTGGCCTCGTCTTCATCCACATGGCGAGCGCTGACCTTCGGCCACTCCTCCTGCACGCACCAGGCGGCGAACTCCTCGATTCCGACCTCTTTCATCGCCCTTGCTCTCTCCTGTGGGAGGCTAGGGAGGGAAACTCTCGTTCCTTCCCGTTCCCTCCCGAAAACCCGTTTCGCTAACCGCTTGTCTTTCCGTCTCTTTTTCATTTCATGGGAAGGTAGGGAGGCAAGGGAGGGTCAATGTCTAACGCCACATAGAGAGCCGCTTTCAATGAAGGGGCATCACCCCTCGCCCCTCGTCTCTCACGCGTGACGCGCGGATTTGCCTCCCTATCCTCCCTACCCTCCCGCGCCTGCCTCCAACCCCTTGATTTCCCTTGCACCCTTCATGGGAGGCAACGGCGGGCGGCAGCGCCATTTCCCTCCCTTGCCTCCCGCGATCAGTCCGCGTGGGTGCGTGAGGGCGCCGGCCCGAAGAACTCCGGCCGGGCGCGGATGCCCTGGTAGACGCTGATGGACGATTTCACCTTGACGAAGCCGTGCCGCTCCGCCGCCTTCGGCATGCGCTTGGAGAAGGTCTCGGCGCGCCATGGCGTGTGGCCGTTCAGCCGGCACCAGTTCTCATAGATCGTGTAGAGCCGGCCGCTTTCGATGGCGTCGCCGGTGTCGCGCGTCACCTCAAGGGCGGCGCGCACGAAGGAGCCGAGAACGTCGCTCTCGTCGCGATACTCCCGCGTCGCCCCCCTCACCTCGTCCGGTGGCTGCAGGCCGCCGTCGAGATAGGCGAGCGCGCCTTCCACCAGCCAGGCGAGGATGCCGGAGCGCTCCTCCCAGAGCTTCGCCGTCAGGCCCTTGTCGACCTCGCCTTCCGGAATCTGCACGTCGAAGGGCACCAGCAGCACACGCCGCCAGATGCCGTCGTCGTCGCCGCGGATCTCCGGCTTGCGGTTGCAGGAGACGACCAGCTTGAAGGTCGGATAGACCTCGATGAACTCCTGGTTGAGCCGCCGCACGAGGATCGGCTCGCCGCCGGTCAGCGCCTTGATCAGGCTCTCGTCGAACGGCATGCCCTGTTTCGGCTCGGCCGTGCGCACGAAGCGCGCGCCGGGCAGCCTTACGAGGTCCGGCGTCGCCTCCCCGCCCTTGCGCCGGTCGTCGCCGACGAGGGTGGCGATCGGCACCGTCGTGCCATAGTCGCCGAGCACCTTCGCCACCACGTCCACCAGCGTCGATTTGCCGTTGCGGCCCTCGCCGTGGAAGATCACGAAGACCTGCTCGCGGGTCAGTGCCGTCAGGCTGTAGCCGAGATAGCGCTGCACGAAGGCCCTGACGGCCTCATTCGGCAGGATGCGGCGGATGAACCGCTCGAAGGCCGGCCGCGGCGCATCCGGCGCCCAGGCGACGGGTGCGAGCTTGGTGATGAAGTCCTCGCGCCGGTGGGGCGAGAGCTCCACCACGTGGGCTTCGCGATAGCGCGGGTCGGCGGGGTCCGATTCCTCGTCCTCCGTCCGTTCCAGGCGGAAGCGCAGCGTCCCCGTCTCGCAGTTCAGCGCAAGCGGTTCGGTGTCGAACTCGTCCATGGCGCGCGCGAGATAAGGCGCGGCCTCCTTCAGCATGCCCTCGATCTTGCCGCTGTTGCCGGCCGTCACCGCGAAGCGTCGGCGCGCCGCCCGCCGGGCGGTCACCCGCGCCTCGGCGAGCTCGCCCTCCTTCACCCGCCGTTTCAGCAGGCCCAGAGTGATGCGGTCGGCGTCGTCCTTGTCGGCCTTGGCGTCGAGGGCAGTCAGGTCAGGCCGGGCCTTCTCGGCATCGGCCATCGCCGCCTCTTCCTGCGGCGTCGGCTTCAGCACGAAGGCCTCATGGCCGATCGCCTCCACCACCTTGTGCGCCAGCGGCCGCGACACCTTGCCTTCGATGTCTTCTTCCCAGCGCCGCTCGTCCCAGACGAAATAGCCGATCCGCTGGGCATAGCTGAGGTTCTCGCCGCAGCGGATGCGGAGCCGCATCGAGTTGCCGATGTCGTTCTGCGGCTGCGCTGCACACCGATCCACCAGCGCCCATTCTTCGGCCGAAAGAAGCGGCATCTCGCCCACCGGCTCGCCGTCATCGGGAGGCTGGGGCGGAAAACCCGAATCGTCATGGGGTGCGAGAGGGGCATCGTCGCCGGGGATCGGCTGTGCCAGTGCCTCATCCAGCGCCGCGGCGGCGAGTTCGGGGCCGAGACCCGCCGGCTTGTCGGGATCGCTCATGCCTTCACCTTGAAGCCGCGCCAGGCGCGGATCGGCGCATCCTCCGGTGCCAGCGGCGGGCTGTCGGTCCGCCAGAGCGCGTCACCGGCAGCCAGTGCCTCATGGCCCTTGTCGGTCAGCGCGCGGCCGAGCGTCACGAGGCCGCGATTGATCAACAGCCGCATGACTGTGTCGGACACCACATCGGCCGCGCCGTCGCGGATGAAGCAGAGGTTCTTCCAGAGGAGGTCTGGGGTCATGGCTCGTCGCCACCGGCGCGCTGGCGCGCGGCATGTTCCAGCTTCGCCACCGTCATGATCAGCGGCTTCAGCTCCGCCGGGGCCTCGTCATAGGCACGGCCGGAGCGGCCGTTCAGGCGCGGCAGGAGCCCCTTCGGAATCAGCAACCAGTTCGACGGGTCGCAGTTGAGCTTGTCGCCGTCGACGCACTTGAGGGCATGGCCCTTCGGTACAGGCCCGTTCGCCTGCTCCCAGAGCCAGCGATGCTTGTGGACGCGCCATGTCGCCGCTCCGGTCCAGGGGTTCTGACGGTCTGTGACGATCCACCAATAGCCGTCATCGCCGAGCGATTCATGGCCGGGCCCGCGGCTGTTGTGCGGAAGAGCGCCCTTCCTGAACTGGGTCTTCCGCGCATTGGGGTGCAGTCCGCCGGTGCCGGGCGCGCAGCGCCGGCCCTTGTTCGGGGATTTCTGTCCCTTGGCGAACCGCGTGACCTGCCCGCTGGCCCACTTCCGGTTCTTGCGCAGGGAGCGGATCTGCGCCGACGTCACGTCCTCTCTGGCAAACGCCTCGCTGAAGGCACGTCGGCAATCCTCGACGAGCATCCCGCGGTTGTCGCTCAACCATGCGAGTTCGGCCTTGGAGAACAACCGGGAGCGGCCGCCGGTGCGGCCCTTCTGCGTGCCGATCTTCCACCCCTTGCGCTTGCGCAGGCCGTGCAGATGGCCTGCCGTGACATCGGAGCGGCCGAAACGCGCCTGAAACGCACGGTGATAGTCGCTGATGACCATGGCTCGGTTCTCTTCGAGCCAGGCCATCTCGACAGCACCATATGCGATGCGCTGCCCCTTCATGACCGGCCGGCCTTCAGAGCGGGGGCGGGCGCGGCGATCTGCGGCAGGTAGGGCCGCGGGTCGGCGCCATGCTCCGCCGCGATCCGGGCAGCCTGGATCTGCAGCGCGGCATTTCGAATGATCTGGTCGGCCACGGCCACCATGGCCTCGCCCCGCTTGGCCTCTCGGTCGAGATCGTCCGGCTGCAGGGCCTCGTCCGCCAGCCGCTCGATCTGCGCGAACAGGTGATCATTCAGGTCGCTGAGACGGTTTTTCATGTCAGTGCACCCTCTGTTCGGGGCGAACGCTCACGCGCCCAAGGAAATCGCGGAAACTCAGGCCCGACCCGGCCGCGCACAGCGCCCGATAGGCCTTAGCCCTGGCGCCGGCCGCCGAGGCGGCCTCGAAGATCTCCGGCCCCCAGCCGGCCACGGTGACGACGAAGCGCCGCATCACACGCCTCCTGTCGCCTGGGCCCAGTCGAGCCCGGTCGGCGGCCACACGGCGCTTACGGCGCGGCCCGGCCGCTGCCAGCGCGCCGCCGAGCGGGCGAGAACCTGTTCCACCTCGAAGGGGTCGCAGTCCCCGTCGGCGAGGTCGATCATCCGCCTCACGCCGTCCGGCACCGCCATCACCGGATGGTCGGCATCGGCCTCGCGCGGTACCGGCCCCTTCACCCTGACGGGCCGGCCCTTGTCGGTCCGCTTGGTCGGATGGGCGATCGTGCCGGCGGCGGGCCCGCCGAGATTGTCGAGCGAGCCGGCGGCCCAGGCCGCGAAGTCCGGCGGCAGCCGGTCGGCCCTCATCAGGGCGCCGAGGAAGCCGAGGGTCGTCTCGATCCCCTCACCGCGGATCAGCACGTCCGGCGCCGGCGGACCGAAGAGGCGGATGCAGCAGCCCCTGGACGAGCCGCGCATCTTCTTCGCCGGCAGCACCTCGCCGGTCCGGGGATGGACCGGCTCCGCCTTGCCCTTGGCCGTGGCGGGAACGCCGCCGGTCAGGAAGGCCGGGTCGAGATAGGTCAGGTGGGCGCCGACCAGCTCGCCATCCCGAACGAATCCGGCCGCCATCACCGGGAAGCGGCCGCAGTCCAGCAGCTCCAGTTGGCCGCTCTCGTCGCGCTCCGGATGCACATAGGTCAGTTCGGCATAGCGCAGGCGCAGGCCGCGCAGCCGAGGGATGATCGTGTCGTCGACCAGCCGCCGGTGCCGCAGATAGGCCTCCACCGGCGTCCCCTGCCATGGCAAGGCCTGATGCAGAATGGCGCGGGCGCGCCGGCGCTCCTGTTCGCGATAGTCACGCTCCGCGCTGTCACGCGCTGCGGCGGCGGCCTCATTGGCGGCACGGCGCGCGGCCCGCTCCGCCTCGCGGGCGGCGATCTCCTCGGCCGAGGGCGGCGGCGCGTCCTTCCGGGCCGGGTCCGGCTCGCCGGCGAGCAGTGCCACCGCCTCGAGGAACGGCACCCCCGCAATATGCATCACCATGCCGACCGGGCTCGACCCGCCGGAGCCGATGCCGCGGCAGTGCCAGCGGCGCTTGGTCGGGTGGATCGCGAACTTGTCGTGGCGTCCGCCGCAGGCCGGGCACGGCCCCACCTGCTCCTGCCCTGCCCGCTTCAGGGCGCCGCCCACCCCGGCCGCGCCGAAGGCGGTCACGAGGTCCACCTCCTCCGCCCGCGCCACCCAGGGCTCGCGAACGAGGCGGCGCCAGGCCTTCCACTCCTCCGGCGAGCGGGGCGCATTCATGCCCGCCCCCCGGTTATCACCGCGAAGCCCGCCGGCGCGGCCGCGGGGGTCGTCCCGGCCGCAAAGACGTCCGGAAGGCCTTCAGCCAGCGCCTCGCTATAGGGCACGAGGGCCTTCAGCAGGGCATGGGCCTCGGCCATGGCCTCCACCTCGCGGCGCGCCTCGGACAGCGCCATGGCATGGCCGCGGCACGGATGGCGGAAACTGAGTTGCTCCGCCGCCTGCAGGGCCATGCTTGCCCGCTGGCAGGCGACGAAGACATCGACGGCGAGCGCGCCGAGATCGCGGCGCACCGTCACGGTCGGTCGGGTCTCGGCGCCGCTCTCGATGCCCATCACGCCACCTCGAGGACCTGGGCCGCCGGACTACCCATGCCGGAGGAAGGCGGCGGCGCCGAGAACCGCACCCGGGGCTCGGGAGCGGCGGCACGCGGGTCGTCGCGGTAGCGGGGGCCCGGCGCATAGGCGATCAGCATGGCGAGGTGCTCGGCGCATTCCCGCCCGAAATGTCGCTCCCCGCCGCCGGCGAAGGACGTCGGCACGTAGCGCATGTCCTGAACGGCGCGGAACAACCGGGCCGCCTGTTCGCCGGCCGCTTTGGAGCGCGGCGCCGGCGGCAGCGGATAGTCGACGAGGTGCGGCCAGGCGGTCTCCGGCAGCGGCGGCGCGAGGTCCCGGCTCACCTGGGGCCGCGGCACCACCCCGCCGTCCCGGCAAGCCGCGTGATACTCGCGCACCGTCACCGGCACCGAGGTCTTCGGCAGGGTCGGAAAGCGCCAGCCCTGCTCCATCGCCAGGCGCCGCAGCTTGGTGGCGGCGCCATATTTGAGGTCGAGGGCCTTCTCGACGGCCACAGGCCGGTGGCGGCGCTTCATCAGCCGCAGCGCCTTCAGCTCGGTGCCCGTGAAGTTCACCTTGGGCATCAGCTTTTCCCCTTGAACACGTGGACCTTCTCGCCGGCCTTGACCTTCGCGAGGTCGGTCCGCATCCGCCCGACGGCGGCTTCCAGCTCGCCGACCTGGCGGTCGAGGCGTTCGGCCTCGGTCGGGCTCACCCGGCCGTCGGCGAAGGCATCGGCGGCGTGGCTCATCACCTCGCCCGCCTCGCGGATCACGGCGCTATGGCGCTGCATCAGGCATCCGGCGGCGGCGGCGGCGCCGGCCCCGTCGCCCTCGGCGAGGTCGCGGCCATTGGCCTGCGCCATCGCCCGGGTCACCGGCGCGAGGCCGGCATCGGCTTCGAGGATGAGCACCGCCGACAGCGGGATGACCTCGGGATGGGTCGGCAGCTGGTAGCGCGACACGGTCTGCTCGGAGACGCCGAGCAGCTCGCCCGCCCGCGCCAGCCCGCCGCACAGCCGCACCAGGTCGCGCGTCGCCGCCTTGATGCGGATGAGGGCGTCTTCTCGAAGAGCGCGACTCATGCGAGGCTCTCAGAAGTTGTTACAACTCCCGCTCCACATCCATGACTCGTAGTGACTACATCTCTATTGCTGCGGTTGTGATTGCTTTGACCTCGGCAATATTCGCCGGCTTGCAGTACCGGCTGGCGCGAGCGAAGGATCAGCGGGAACAATCCTCCAATCACCCGAGGGTCGAAGCCACAGCAACTGCAAGCAGAGAACTGGCTGGCTGGTTCGAACTGGAGATCACGGCCACCAACAGGCTCGATGAGAGGATCTATCTGATGGAGCTGCGGGCTTTGGACCGCGGCCGCCCGAAGCTTATGAGCAATGAGGAGCGAACCGCTCCAAATCCCGAACGTCCCTGGGACAAACCAATCAGGTTGCCTCCACCGGACCCTACTGTGCTCAAGCCAACCTCCACTCTCATCCTGGAGAAGCGACTCGCTGAGCACGGCGAGGACGGCATCATTCGGCCAGCGGGCTTTCACGCGAGCTTTAAAGTCGGCGACGGCTATAAGGAAAAGGTCTCGGTACTCTTCAGCCCGCGGCCCAAGGATGGCATCGCTCGCTTCGAACTGTCGTATGAACGAGCCGGTGCGCGCAGCGAGCGCCACAGCATGAAGTTCAGCGCCAGGCTGCCAAGCGAGAGCCCGAGCGCGAGCAATGACAAAAGATCCGACACCTGAGCCTCCGACGGAGTGAGCGATAGCCAGCAATTCACGGTGCGCCCGGGCGCGGCCCGCGACATCGTGGCAGGCATGAAGGTCAAGCCCCCCATCGTCCGCCAGACGCCCCGTCTCTCCTCTGCCCGCGCCGCGCTGCGCTGCGCCCTCGGCGCGCTCGCGCATCACGAAGAGGGCCAGCGCGGCGAGCAGCAGCAGGAGGACGAGCGACACGACGAGGATGGCCGCAAGGCCCGCCGAAACCGCCGCCCGCACATGCGGACGCCAGACCGGGACAAAGTCGGGCGGCGGCGGCAGAGCCTGGCGGCAGGCCAGCTCGTCGGCATGGAGATCGGTCATGCGGCGTCTCCGAGAGGCAGGGACGCACCGGAACCAACCGACGGCGCGCGGGAGGGTCGGGGAACCTCGTCCGGCCAGACCGCATCGGCGGGCCAGGCATCCGAGAAAGCTTCAATGGCCCGGGCGATCGTCCGCGAACCCATGTCGCCGCCAGCGCGAAGCGAGGCGATGCGCGAGCCGCCCTTCAGGAACAGCGTCGACACGCGGGCCTCGCTGAGGCCGGTGGCCGCGCAATAGGCAGCGGCGACATGGAGAAGGCGGTCGAGGTCGGTCATGATGAGGAAGAATGCGGATCATATTCCTCATTGTCAAGCCGCCTTCGATCCGCGTCGCCGAACCCCCATGAATCGTGCGAAAAATGGGGCATGACGCCGAGCAGCAAGAACGCGCTACTTCAATTCATCGACGCCGCCCGCGTCGTGAAGGGCTTGTCGCGCGAGGGCCTCGCCAAGGCTGCAGGCCTCTCCCGCGATGTGTTTCGCAAGCTCGACGAGCGTGGTCCTTCGGGCACCCTGAAACTCGACTCGCTGCGACGCATTGCAGGCGTCCTCGAGGTCGAGATTGATCAACTCATCAGCGCGGCTACGGGGAACGATCAGCAGGCACCAGTGCGATCCAATCCGCCCCGGGGCGAAGTAAGACCCGCGACGACCACGATCACCAGAACACCCGCGCGGGACATTCCGGTGATGGGCACGGCAGCAGGATCCGCCATAGGCTCGTTTCAGATCACAACGGACGTCATCGACTACGTCGGCAGGCCGCCAGGGCTCATGGGCGCGCGGGACATCTATGCTCTCTATGTCGAGAACGAGTCGATGGTGCCGAAGTTTGGGCCTGGCGACCTCGTCTTTGTTCATCCGAACAAACCAATCGCCCACGGCGACGCCATGATCGTGCAGATCGCCAATGGCTCACAAGGCGAAATTGAAGGTTACATTAAGATATATAAGGGGCGAACCGCAGAACATATTATCGCGGAACAGTTCAATCCTCAGGCAACCATTAGATACGCTCGCAACACAGTCGTGGCGATACACAAGGTTCTTACATTAAACGAGCTGTTCGGCGCCTAGCGGCCGTGCGGTCTATTGGGCGAGCCTCTGAATTACGTTGGATACCACCCGACACTCCGGCGCCGAGCCGAGAGCGGCCTTGAATCCGGCCACGCGCAGAGCGAAGGTCACGGTGCGATAAGGACCCGCCAATTCGGCATACATCTCGCGTCCACTCGCCATCTCCACCAGCAGCCCGCCGGCCCGTTCTCTGTCGATGACATAGTCTTGGCTTCCGGGCGCCAACTCGGCCGGGATTGCGCGCATTGGTCGGTCGTCGATGCGGAAGGTGAAGCGGGCGGGCGAGCCGACGCCAACGGCTTGCGGCGAAACAACGATCTGGAAGGTGCCGTTTACGCAAACGATGCCGATAGAATGCCCCCTATCGGTACGCACAACGCTGGATGCGATCTGCTGATGAAGGCGGTTTCGAGCCCGCTCGACTAGCCAGCCCTCCACCGTTTTGGTGTCGAGCAACTGCTCCACGCTGGGTGACTGTGCACCCGCCGAGCCCCCGTCAATGACCAAGCCTATCAGGATGGCCCCAGTCAACAGCCAGATGGGTTTCCTCATCACGACCTCCTTCGCCGGGCAACACTCCGCGGCGAGACAACTCCGGTCAACGCGGACCGTCTTCCGCATTGCCGTTGACGCGGACTTAGTTCCGCATTAGGCTCCGCTCCATTCCGCTTTTGGAAGGAGCGCCCGATGACCAGCGCCACGGAACACACCACGTCCCGCATTCCCTCCCCGCCGCTCGCCCCCGGGCAGCGCGAGGACAAGTTCGTCACCCACGACGGCGCCATCTGGCCCGTCGCCCGGCATCTCATGCAGAACGTCGACGCGACCCGCCGGCGTATGGCCGAGGATGTCGCCGACCTCGTCGTCGCCCAGCCGCAGGACCCCACCGTCACCCATGATGACCTGACCCGCCTCGGCTGGACGCGCGGCCAGGTCCTCGCCCATGGCGACCACGCCATCCGCGCCGCCATGAGGGTCGAGTGATGGCGACGCTCGGCCATCGCATCGCCGGCCTCGTCGCGACGACGATCGAGGCCCTCGCCGGCCTGACCTTCACCGTCGGGCTCATCTGCGTCGCCCTCGGCTTCGGGGGGCGCTGGTGAGCTGGATCCAGACCGCCTCGGGCCGCCGCTTCGACCTCGCCGCCCCTGAGGCCGCCATGGTCGATTTCGACACCGATGTGCCGGACGCCCTGGCGCGCATCGCCCGCTTCACCGGCCATATCGGCGCCGGGCCCTATTCTGTCGCCCAGCATTCCGTCCACTGCTGCGACGTCGTCCTCGCCGAGACCGGCGACCCCCTCGCCGCCGCCTATGCCCTTCTGCACGACGCCCACGAGGCCTATATCGGCGACTGGTCGACGCCGCTGAAACAGGCAATAGGAGCCGTAGCACGGCTGGGCGCGCATTCTCGGGCAGAGCCCGCTGAGTTGGCGGCAATCGTCGACGAGACGCTGACGACGCTCGAATGGCAGGTCATCAGCGCCGTCCATGCCGCGGCGGGCCTGCCCCTGCCAGGCCACCTGCACAAGACGATCGTCAAGGACATCGACTATCGCATGCTCCATGCCGAGCGGCGCCAGTTGCTCGACACGAAGCGGAGGCCCTCGCAGGCCTGGTGGTACGACGGCACGCCCGAACAGCCGCGGTCCATCCGCAGCCTCGGCGCGCTCGGCGTCTGGCCCTGGCCTGATGCGGCCGACCGCTTCCGCACCCGCTTCCGCGACATCTTGCCGAAGGCCCGCCAGATGCTGGCCCGGAGGGGAGCGGCATGACGCGCGCCAACTCCATTCCCGTCTCGCAGCGGTTCTATCCGGCGGCGGCCGTCTCCGGATGGATGGCACTTTCGTCCCAGGACGTGATGGACCGGAAGTGGCCGCCGGCCGCGCCCTGCGCTGCCAGCAACGCCCGCCTCTTCTGGTCCGCTGCCGTGCGATTGGGGCTCGTCGTCCAATGACCGACTTCCCCATCCTCCAGCGGACCCGCGTCGATCTCTGGCGGCGGTACTGCGCCATGCACCCCAACGACCCGCGCCGCGGCGAGACCGCCCGCGCACTGCGCGACGCCACGACACGCCTGATGCGCCGCCAGGTCGAGGCAAGCCGCCGGCCGGCACGGATCGAGCCCGGCGACGATCTTCTCGCCCTCATCGCTCGCGGCCCCGGCCGCCCCAACGCCCAGGAGGCGCACCATGTCGCTTGACGGACAGATCGAGGCCTTCACGCCCACCGAGATGGGCGCACCGCCACCCCGGTCCGGCAACACTCAGCAGATCGCCGCTGACCAGCTGCGATCGATCATTGAGCGCGTTGAGCGGCTCGAGGAGGAGAAAAAGACGCTCTCCGAGGACATCAAGGACATCTATGCGGAAGCCAAGGCCAACGGCTTCGACACCCGGGTGCTCCGGAAGATCGTTGCCCTGCGCAAGCGCGACCGCGACGAGCGCATGGAGGAGGAGGCGATCCTCGATCTCTACATGCAGACGCTGGGTATGGTCTGACCATGAAAGCCATCGTCGAACGCTCTGCACTTCTCTCGTGCCTCGCACGGGCCGCACGGGTCATCGAGCGGCGATCGCCAATTGCGGTCCTCGGCAACGTCCTGTTGAGGGCTGAGGAGGGCTTCCTGCGGCTGAGTGCCACCGATCTTGACCTAGACCTGCAGGACACCGTCCCGGCCGATGTGGACATGGGCGGCACGATCACCGTCCCCGGGCACATGCTCACCGACATCGTCCGCAAGCTGCCGGAGGGCTGCCAGGTCTCGCTGGCGCTGGACGCGCCGCGCATGATTGTGAAGGCCGGCCGGTCCCGCTTCCAGCTGCCGACGATTGAGGCAACCGACTGGCCAGACATCGTCACCGGCGATCTGCCCTATCGCTTTGCTGTCTCCGCCAAGGACCTCAAGGGCATCATCGACCGCACGCAGTTCGCGATCTCGTCCAATGAGGAGCGATACTACCTCAACGGCATCTTCCTGCACGTTGCCGGCGACGGCGATGGCAAGGCCCTGCGCGGCGTTGCCACGGACGGCGTCGGCCTTGCCCAGGCCACCCTCGCGCCGGGCAGCGGCGACCGGGCCATGCCCGGCGTCATCGTGCCCCGCAAGACCGTGCTGGAGATGACGCGGCTTCTGGCCGAGCTGCCGGGCGAGGTCGCCGTCGCGCTCTCCGAGGCGAAGATCCGCTTCACCCTTGGCAGCCTCACCCTCACCTCAAAGCTGATCGACGGCACCTTCCCCGACTACGCCCGCGTGGTGCCGACCGCGAACAGCGTCCACCTGATCGCCGACCGCGAGGATCTGGTGAAGGCCATCGATCGCGTTTCGACGGTAGCAGCCGAGAAGGGGCGAGCGGTCAAGCTGACGCTTGCCGGCCGCAGCCTCACTCTCGCGGTCACGAGCCTCGACACCGGCAGCCAGGCGGTCGAGGAACTCGAGGTCGAGGCCGAGGCCGGCGCGGCCATCGAGATCGGCTTCAACTCGAAATACCTGCTCGAGATCCTCGGCCACGTCGCCGGCGACACCGTCGCCATCCACCTCGAAAGCGCCGGCAGCCCGGCGCTGATCAAGGACGTGACGCCCTCCGGCGCGCTCTTCGTCCTCATGCCGATGAGGGTCTGAGGATGAAGACCTTGTTCCTCCTGATGGCACAGTATGACGGCCGCGCCATCATCCCGATAGAGACCATTTGCCGGGACTATTTCTCCCACCTGACTGTCGAGAAGCTTATGCGAAAGGTGGCGGCTGGAGAGATCACCCTGCCGATTGTCCGTGCAGAGCGGAGCCAGAAATCTGCTCGGGGGGTCCACTTGTCAGACCTTGCGGCTTACCTTGATGATCGCCGCGATATCGCCCGTCAAGAACTCTTGGCTCTACGATAGTTTGCCGTCCGTCGGGCCCGGTGACGGTATTCTCGGACGATTGCTCTCCCAATAGTCTCTTATTGCGGAAGATTTCCTGTTGCACAATGCTTTGTTATATGGCTGACTGATACTGTCTACACAGTGTGTCGGCCATGGCTAACCCTACGGACACAGCTGAACAGAATACCGCCAGCAACGCAGGCGAGGCGTCCCGCAGCGGCGACGATCGCCATGTTGAGTCCATGGCGAGATCTTATGCCCCAGATGCCCAGGAAAAGCAGTCGGCCGGCGTTCCCGCGACACGTGAGGAGCTGATCGCTCAGTATAGCGAGATGATCGGCGAGCCCCAAGAACAGGACGTCTGCACCCCCGACAATCCCTCGGGAACCGCTCCCGGCAGCGAGCCGTCGATATCACAGGCGCCGGAGACCACTCACCCCGCTCCGATGACCGCGGAACAATTCGCGCAAAAGGTCGAAATGATCCACGCGGCCCCTCTGGCTATCGCAGGGATGGTTGTCATCGGAACCGCTATTCCTGCTGCTGTTTCAACGACCCTCCTTGTCCTCGAGAGGACCGGGGACGTGATCGGAGAGATCTTCAGCCCGCCCAGCGACAACCGGGAGCGCCAATGAGATGACGGAGAGCAGCGACGCCACGAAGGTCGCCAACTGGGCCGAATTCAAGTCTCGCCTGGCCGACACCGCATTGCTCAGCACCGTCTTCATCGGGCTGGCGGATGTGGAATGGACGCCGCCATTGGCCAGCCGGCACGACCCGCTTCTGATCCGACGCAATGTCGACAGGATATCTGAGATCGCAGACCGAGCGCTCTCGCTCAGAAAGGATATTCGCGATCTGGAGATTCTCGCAGTCAAGTCCGCGGCAGAGTTTTCCCTGTTCATGCGGACAAGCGAACTCGAGCGGGACATCGAGATCCGGCGATTGCTGACCCCATCGAGGCGCCTCCAATCGCAGGGAGAAATCGAAGCGGCCGCACTTTTCGGCAGCGAAACCGATCTGTCTCTGGGTTTCGGAAAGGCGACCTCCGCAAGCGGCCAGGCACTCGCGGAAGAGGTCAAGATCAGCGACCTCATCGAAGCAGACATTCGTCGAAAGCACGATATCGTGCGCGACCACCAAATCGATTACAGCAAACGTTTCATTGAATCTGGCAATGCTCACAATTACGGAGAGCGCGCGACAAGACTCCTGAGCATCTTGGGAAGAGAAATTGCGGACGGTCTTGAACGCGCCCTTGCAGTATCCACAGGCCTTAAGACCGTTTACGGGTGGGATACTCCGCCTTTGCCGAAATCGTTGAATCTTGCCAACGTCGACGACTTTGCAGTTTGGACCTTGGACGTTCGCAAGCAACTCTCCCTTTTTGAGGAGCGGCAGGATTCGTTCAACATCACGCTGCCCTTGGTCCAGCCGTGGCTTTCCGCCAAGTCAGCTCTCGTGTCCGAAGCCTCATTCCGAAAAGCATTGACCGAGAGCGGCGACGGCTTGATCAGGATTCCGTTCTCGCTCACCAGCGCGCACTTCTTCAACCAGAAGGTTCGCTTGAACGCAGTCGGCATGTCATTCGGCAATGCTTTCGGGATCGTTCCGTCCAGCGGCATCGATAGTATCGAAACTGCGGACAGCTTCGCTCGGCTGTCAGCTCTTCTAAAGCCCCCAGCTCAGCGCCTCGCGGGTGGCCAAGAGTTGATCCGACAGAATCTGGTTCTCGGCAGCGTGGGCCACTACTCGGCGGGCGAACCCGTTGCGAAGGCAACTGGGACAAGTATTGAGAACCTGGATCCGGTAGGATCGTGGGAATTATTGATCCATCCTTGGTTGGTTTGGAAAGACGCGTCGGAGCGAAAGATCAAAGATGGAATACGCAACGAGCTTATTCGCGACATCAAGCTCTGGCTCAGCTTCACCATCACCTCCGGAGCCTGAGACCTTGAAACGGATTAGCGGGACCATTCGCAATTACGATGCGGGGGCATCGACGGGGCCCTTGTTTGGTAATCTGACATTGAATTTTCTGCTGGTTACCGAGGAAGTCATTGAGCTGCCGTTCGGTCACTCGACCAACTACGTGCCCGTATACATTGAATGCTTCTCGCGACCGGCAAGCCTGGAGGGGCTGAAGGCTGAAGTCACGGGAAGTTTTGATGGGTTTGAAGGCAAGGTCCGCGCCAAGCGCATTCATCTGATGGAAAGCAAGTCCTTCATCAGCGCGGCGCGAGATATCGGCGTTGGCTGGGCCCTCGCCACAGTTGCAAGCATTGTTGTGTTTTCAATTGTTCTGGCAGGACTGGGAGCGGTTCTGCTCAGAGCGTCAGCCTTCGGCGGGCCGTTCGTTTTCTTCGCGGCCAGCATCCTCTTTGCGGTCTTTTTTGCAGCGTATGGTGTGTTCGCGTTCCTTTTTGGAATTCGGCTGGCACTACCCGCTCTGAACAGAGCCGTTGAGCGATGGATTCGCGATCGCATCACCGAACTCTAGCGCCGAGGCGAGAACTGAGTGGCCGCCCGCTAAGTGGGTCTTCGCTACAGCATTTTACAGCGTGGCCCGCCAACTGGATAATTATACTATATAGATCAATATTCTAGCAGAACACGGCGCCCAATCCATCATCGGCGCCACGGAGAAGCGCCAGGGGCTGATGCCGGTGTTGGACCGGGCGTTCATGCGGGCTCTGTCCTCTCTTGCCGGGCGCCTCGATCGAACAGTCTACGTCAAATGCACCGCAGCGCACAAACCGGCCGGCGATCGGTCGCGCCGGCCGCCAACGGGCGGGGCGGAGGTGCGGCAATCTCAGGCTGACAGCCAGCTCTTGATGCTGGCGCACACGGCCTCGCGGGAGATCCCGTAGCGGTCGTGCAGCGTCGGCAGGGCACCGGCCGCGAGGAATTCGTCGGGCAGGCCGATCTGGCGGAAGCGCGGCGCGAGTCCATTGCGCAGCAGGAGACCCGCCACGGCCTCGCCGAGGCCACCGACGACAGTGTGGTTCTCCGCCACCACGACGAGGCGTCCTGACCTGCCGGCTTCGGCGAGGATGGTCTCGGCGTCCAGCGGCTTGATGGTCGGGACGTGCAGCACCGAGACGCCGATGCGGTCCGCCGCGAGTGCGGTGGCAGCCTCGAGCGCACGCATCGTCATGAGGCCCGAGGAGATGACGAGAACGTCCCCGCCGTCGCGGATGACCTTGGCCTTGCCGAGCTCGAAGCGATAGCCGTACTCGTCGAGGACCAGCGGCACCTGGCCGCGCAGCAGGCGCATGTAGACGGGGCCGCGGTGATCGGCGATGGCGGCCGTCGCCTGCTCGATCTCATGGGCATCGCAGGGGTCGACCACGGTCATGCCGGGCATGGCGCGCATCAGCGCCAGGTCCTCGGTCGCCTGATGGCTCGGACCGTAGCCTGACGTCAGGCCCGGCAGGGCGCAGACGATCTTCACGTTGCGGTCTTCCTCCGCGATCGTCTGGTGGATGAAGTCGTAGGCGCGGCGCGAGGCGAAGACCGCATAGGTCGTGGCGAAGGGCGTGAAGCCTTCTGCAGCGAGGCCGGAAGCGGCGCCGAACATCACCTGCTCGGCCATGCCCATCTGGTAGAAGCGGTCGGGAAAGGCCTGCGCGAAGATGTGGAGGTCGGTGTACTTGCCGAGGTCGGCGGTGAGGCCGACGATCTCCGGCCGCTTCTTCGCCAGCGCCACCAGCGCATGGCCGAAGGGAGCGGGCTTCGTGCGCTGTCCCTCTGCCGCGATGGACGCGATCATGGCGGATGTGGTGAGCCGCGGCTTGCCTGACGATGTCGTGGCGGGTGTGGTCATCCGAGCCTCCCGGCATCGAGCGCGTCGAGAGCGAGCTTCCACTCGTGTGCTTCGACGCGAATGAAGTGGTTCTTCTCGCGCGCCTCGAGGAAGGGCACGCCCTTGCCCATGAGGGTGTCGGCGACGATCATCCTCGGCTTCGGCTCGGGGTGGTCGCGCGCGGTGTCGAAGGCCTTCACCACGGCGTCGATGTCATTGCCATCGACGCGCTCGGCATGCCAGCCGAAGGCGACCAGCCGGTCGACAAGGGGCTCGAAGCCCATGACCTGCTTCGAGGGACCATCCGCCTGCTGGTTGTTGACGTCGACGACGGCGATGATGTTGTCGAGCTTGTGGTGGGCGGCGGCCATGATGGCCTCCCAGACCGACCCCTCGTCCAGTTCCCCGTCCGAGAACAGCACGTAGACGCGGCTGTCGGAGCCCTTGCGCTTCAGACCCATTGCCTTGCCGACAGCGATGGAGAGGCCGAGGCCGAGCGAGCCGCCCGACATTTCCATGCCCGGCGTGTAGGCGGCCATTCCCGACATGGGCAGGCGGCTCTCGTCGCCGCCGTAGGTCTCGAGCTCTACGGCCGGGATGATGCCCGCCTCGATGAGCGCGGCATAGAGTGCGATGGCGTAGTGACCGTTGGACAGCAGGAAGCGGTCGCGCCCCTCCCAGTCGGGCTCGTCGGGCCGGTAGCGCATCGCGTGGAAATAGGCGACGGCGAGCACGTCGGCGATGTCGAGGGCCTGGGCGATATAGCCCTGGCCCTGGACCTCGCCCATCAGCACGGCATTGCGGCGGATGCGATAGGCGCGCTCCGCAAGCTCGCGGTTATGGCCTTTTGCGACGGTCATGAGCGGTCTCCCGGCCGGTGCGACGGTCAATGGATCAGCATGCCGCCGTTCACGTCGATGACGGCGCCGGTGACATAGGCGGACAGGTCCGAGGCGAGGAAAAGGTAGATCCCCGCGACGTCGCGGGCCTCGCCGAGGCGGCCGAGCGGAATGCCGGCGGCGATCTCCGCCTTCATCGCCGGGGTCAACTTGTCACCAGTGATGTCGGTCTGGATCAGGCCGGGCGTGACGCAATTGACGCGGATGCCGTCGGGGCCGAGCTCGCGCGCCATGGCCTTGGCGAGACCGAGCACGCCGGCCTTGGCGGCGGAATAGTGCGGGCCGCCGAAGATGCCGCCGCCGCGCTGCGCCGAGACCGACGACATGCAGGCGATGGAACCGGACCGCCGTGACCGCATGTGCGGGATGAAGGCCTGGCTGAGGAAGAGCACGCCCGTGGTGTTGACCGCGAGGATGCGCTGCCAGTCCGCCTCGGTGATGTCCATGATCTTCACCGGCTGGGTGATGCCGGCATTGTTCAGCAGCACGTCGACATGGCCGAAGGCTGAAATCACCTCATCGGCGGAAGCTTTGCAGGCGGCTGCATCGGTGACGTCGCAGGCGATACCGAGATGACCCGCTCCAAGCTCCTCCGCAGCCTCGCGGGCCGCCTTTCCGTCAATGTCGAGAATGGCGACGCGGGCGCCATGCTCCGCAAAAAGACGTGCTGTCGCGAAGCCGATGCCGCGGCGGCCGGCACCACCCGAAATGACGGCCGTCTTGCCCTTCAGCAGCATGGGTACCCTCCCCGGGCAATGTTGGTTCTTTGATGTCTGATGGCACGCGAGGCACCTGCGAACAAACGCATATTTTACAACCTCTGATGAATCTGGTTCACCTCTCCCATGCTGAATGTCCCGGTGAACCTGTTGCGGGTCTTCGAGGTTGCGGCACGCTGTGGATCGTTCCGCGCTGCCGCCGCTCAACTGGCCCTCACCCCCAGCGCCATCAGCCATGGCGTGCGCAAGCTCGAGCAGACGCTCGGCGTGCCGCTCTTCGAAAGGTCGGCGCGAAGCGTGCGTCTCACCTACGAGGGTGAGGTGCTGATGCGGCACGTGGGGCGGGCCTTCGACGAGCTTCGGCGCGGGATGGAGGCGGTCTCGGCGCGCGCCCCAAGCCTGCTGCGTCTGCATTGTGCGCCGAGCTTCGCGGCGCAGTGGCTGACGCCGCGCCTGCCACGGTTCCTGGGCGCCCATCCCGGCGTCGATGTCAGGCTCGCGGCCGGTACCGACTACACCCGCTTTGCCTCGGACGAGTTCGACGCCGACATCGTCTACGGCAGACCCCGGGGCGAGGGGCTCGTCGTCGTTCCGCTCGGCGAGGAGACCGTCACGCCGGTCTGCGCGCCGGCGCTTGCCTCGCGCATCGCCGGGCCCGCCGACCTTGTGGACCTTCCGCTGATCCAGAGCGACAGCAAGCAGGTTCAATGGTCGGACTGGTTCGGGGCGCAGGGCCTGTCGACCGCACCACGCATCGGCAGTCGCTTCGATCGAAGCTTCCTCGCGATCCTCGCCGCGACGCAGGGCCTCGGCGTCGCCCTCGAATCGACCCGCCTGGTGGAGGCCGAACTTGCCTCCGGCCGCCTTGTCGCGCCGCTGCTGAAGACGAGCCGCCCCGTCCGGTATGTCGCCCACTACCTCGTCCATCCGCGCCATACACAGCCGCGCGGCACGCTGAGGCAGTTCGTCCAATGGCTGCTTGACGAACTCGGTCTCACCGAAGAGGCCGCCGCCCCCTGAGGGACTGCCGCGTCACGGCATCGCGCTGCTGCCCGCCATTCGACCCGCCTTGCCAAGCCCGGGGGCCTGTGCAAGTCATGGCCTCGCTCTGGGTGCCCGTCGCAGGACGGGTGAAACGGGAATGCGGTGCGGGTCTTCGGGCCCAATGCCGCGGCTGCCCCCGCAACTGTAAGCGACGTCACGGCTTCGAATCGCCACTGGTCCCAAGGACCGGGAAGGTGAAGCCGGCAGGTCGCGAGCCAGGAGACCGGCCGAGAGCATGTCTTCAACCTCAGCTTTGGCGGTGGGCCAGAGAGGGTCAACATGTCTCGTTTCTTGCCAATGGCGCTCTGCGCCATCGTGGCCACTTGCGCCATTTCGCCTGTCCAGTCCATCCGCGCCCAGACGTCATCACCACCACCGGTCGAACTGCCGGTGATCGAGGTAACGGTCACGGCGAATCGCTCACCCACTGCCTTGCAGCGGGTCGGAAGCGCGGTCACCATCGTGTCCGCCGAAGAGATCCAGAGGACCAATCCTGGCTCGCTTGTTGATGTCCTGCGCGGTGTTCCCGGCCTCGACATCACCGAGACGGGTGGCCCGGGGTCGACCACCAACATCCGGCTGCGCGGTGGCAGCACCGGCCAGACGCTGGTGCTCATCGACGGCATTCGGGTCAACGACCCCTCGGGCGCCGGCAGCGACTTCGATGTCGCGATGCTGGCCCCGGGGCTGATCGACCGTATCGAGGTCCTGCGCGGGCCGCAGAGCGCCCTCTACGGTTCTGACGCGATGGGCGGCGTCGTCAACATCATCACCCGGCGCGGCATGGGGCCGCCGCAGGCCTTCGCGCAGGTCGAGGCCGGCAGTTACGGCACAGGCAGCCTGACCGGCGGCGTCCACGGCGGAAACGGCCCCTGGAGCTATGCGGCTGCCGGCACCTTCGCCCGCAGCGATGGCTTCTCGCGCTACGGCTACCGGATCGCCCGGATCGACCCCGTGGCGCGCGCGACCCACGATGCCGACGGCTTCGATCGCTTCGGCGGCTACGGCCGGGCGGGCTATGACCCCGGAACCGGCTTCCGTTTCGAGATCGGCACCATGGCGACGTCGACCCGCGCCGAATTCGACGGCGGCACCGGGCGCTTTCCCGACACGCCGAACCTCGTGTTCCGGCGGTTCTTCCAGGCCTATGCGCGCGGCTCGTTCGAGACCCTCGACGGCGCCCTGACCCATTCGCTCACGACCTTCGCCAACCGCTCGGAGCGCATTTTCCGCGAGGTGCGCTACGGCACGAACCAGACGCCGGCGCAGACCACCTCGACCCTGTCGGAGTTCTATGGGCAGCGCGCGGGTGCGGAGTATCAGGGCGACTTGCGGGCCGGGATCGCCGGCCGGGTGACCTTCGGCGCACGCCTCGAGCGGGAGACCGCCGAGACCTTCTCGGAGCGCTACCTCCCGACGCCCATCGCGCGTGCTCCGACGCTCGGCGCCGGCCAGACGACGCAGTCGATCTTCGCCCTCTGGCAACTGCCGCTCGGGGAGCGGCTCGACCTGACGCTTGGCGGCCGGATCGACGATGTGGTGGGCGTCGCACGCTTCGCCACCTGGCGGGGCACCCTCGCCTACCGCATCACCGAGACCGGAACGAAGCTGAGGGCGAGCGCCGGGACAGGCGGCAAGGCGCCGTCCCTGTTCCAGCTCTACTCGCCGCTCTACGGCAACCCGAACCTCGGCGCCGAGACGAGCATCGGCTTCGACGCCGGTGTCGACCAGGACCTGTTCGGCGGGCGCGGCACGCTGTCTGTCACAGCCTTCTCAAACCGCTTCTCGAACCTGATCGAATTCAACAGCGCCGCGAGCACCTATTTCAACGTGGCCCGCGCCGAGACGCGCGGTCTTGAGGTGGCGGCGTCGTTCGATATCTGGCCGCAGTACCTGCGCCTGAAGACGAGCTACACGCATCTTCAAGCGCGGGACCAAGCGACGGGGCTGACGCTTGCCCGACGGCCGCGGCATGTCGGTCGCGCCAGCCTGGTGATCACTCCCACGTCGCAATGGACCATCGAGCCGTCGATGACGCTCGTCTCGCAGCGCTTCAGCGGCAGTGGCGAGACATCGAGGCTCAATCCCTATGCGCGCTTCGACCTGCATGCGTCCTATCAGATCAACAGGACCTGGAACGCCTATGCGCGGTTCGAGAACCTGACCAATGTGCGCTATGAGGAGGTCTTCAACTACGGGACGGCAGGCCGCTCCGTCTATGGAGGCCTGAAGGCGACATGGTGAGACCGGGAGCCGAAACAACGGCGGCACGCGGACATCGTCCCTGGCTGATTGCGCTGCTGGCCCTGCTGGTGGCGGGCCTCGCCGCGGCCTCCCTCGCCGCCGGTCCGGTCACGATGTCACTGGCGGATCTCCTCGCGGCGCTTGTCGGCCGCGGGGATGAGGCCTTCGTCACCATCGTCAGGGAAATCAGGCTCCCGCGCACGATCCTCGCCGTCGCGATCGGAGGCATTCTCGGCCTCTCGGGTGCCGCCATGCAGGGGCTGCTGCGCAACCCGCTCGCGACCCCCTCGCTCTTCGGCGCGCCGCAATCGGCGGCGTTCGCGGCGGTCGCGACCATCTCGCTCGGCATCAACGATGCCCTGTCGCTCGGCCTGCCTCTCGCGGCCATCGCGGGAGCCTTCCTGTCGGTCTTCGTGCTGCTGGCGATCGCCGGCCGCAACAGCGGGCTCCTGCTGCTGATCCTGTCGGGGCTTGCGCTGTCGAGCCTTGCGGGAGCCGGCACGGCGCTCGCGATGAACCTCGCACCCAATCCTTTCGCGGCGCTCGAGATCGCCTTCTGGCTGCTCGGATCGCTCGAGGACCGCAGCATGCGCCATGTCGCACTGGCCCTGCCCTTCATCGTGCCAGCGGCGGTCCTGCTTTACCTGCAACGCGGGGCGTTCCGCGCCCTGACCCTCGGCGAGGAGGCCGCGCAGAGCCTCGGCGTCCAGGTGTCGCGCCTGCGGCTCCTGGTCATCACGGGCGTTGCACTCGGCGTCGGCGGATCGGTTGCGGTCGCCGGCACCATCGCCTTCATCGGCCTCGTGGCACCTCATCTGATGCGGCCGCTCGTCGGCTATGATCCGGCGCGGCTCATGGTGCCGAGCGCGCTCGCCGGCGCGGCCCTGCTGCTGAGCGCCGACATCGCGGTCCGCATCATCCCGTCGACCACCAACATCAAGGTCGGCGTGCTGACGGCGATCATCGGCGTGCCGTTCTTCCTCTACCTCATCGTCCGGGAACGGCGCAGCCTCGCGGGAGGCGTGACATGACGGCGACCGTCACGCCGGGCCTCGTCGGCGACGGCATTTCGGTGGCCTATGGCGACCGGCCGGTCGTCAGCAAAGCCTCTTTCGCGCTGGCACCGGGGCAGCTGGTGGCGCTGGTG
>VFQR01001078.1_pt1 | contig 23922 bp, 15 predicted proteins | sample 3512321 | NCBI WGS metagenome assembly VFQR01 (sample SAMN10412374, study PRJNA504923) | tailings metagenome | isolation source: Relicate 3 Philex TSF1 revegetated site | place: Philippines: Tuba, Benguet | collected 2017-08-29 | reverse complement strand
CCCAGATGACAATAAAGCCAAAGATAAGTTCATTGCCTTGACAGAGGCTTACAAAGTTCTGATGACAGTGGTACTGCCAGAAGAAACAGCTGCACATTCAAATCAAGTGTCAACGTCGGGACGCGATCGCCCCAAGGCAACGCATCGGGAAAAAACACCAGTCACAAAGGCGACAAGCCAGCAACCAACGACACCAAAGCCGCCAAATTTGGTAGAAATAGAACAGCGGCTCAAGTGGAAGACTTATGAGCAATTGCAGCGATTTTTGCAAGAAAGACGATTTCCCCAAGCGATCGCCCTGGCTGAAGCTTTATCAGATCGCTTATCAGGAGATGCAGAAGTCCGTCAATGGCTAGCAGTTGCCTATCAAATCTGGGGACGAGCATTAATCTCGGAAAACCAGTTGCTCAAAGCCAGAATTTATCTTAAAAAAGCCCTGAAAACAGACCCTCATAATAAAAGTCTTTGGTATGAAGTGCAGCGGGATTTCGAGCGTTTAGAACAAATTTTTTGAATCAGAATACAGAATTCAGAATTCAGAATTCAGAATAAATCATATCAAGTTCGCTTAATTACTTGTAGAAAGCTGACGCCGTGTTCTGCACAAGCACTTAGGAGTGCTTTAGCACTGATATTTTGGGGCAATTTACACCAGACGAACAAGCCACCATCTGGTTGCAAAGCGACTATATCGTTGGGAAACTCAGCAGCGATCGCTTCTAACAACAAATTGCACTTATGCTTGTAGCAGGTGATTAACTCCCAAATATTAGCATCTAATCGTAGGGAACATGGCTGTGCCCCTAAGAGTGTACTTCATTTACCTCAAATACGCTGTATCTGCTAGTCACTCAGAATAGAGTATGGATTTTGTTTGTTAATGGATGTATTCTTGCTTATAACATTATGACAACCATCATGAATCTTGACTGATAGAACAGAATTACTACAGTGAAATCGATTAAGTACAAGTGGCAGCAGCTAATTTTGAGCTTAGGCTGTTTGTTACTAATTATTGCTTGTAATAGTTTCTATCCCAGTACCAACCAAGATGCCAAACTTCTCAAGGTTGCTACAGATCCTACCTTTATCCCTTTTGAAATCCAAACAGCTAGCGGTAAGTTAGAAGGCTTTGATATTGATTTGATGAATGCGATCGCTCAAGTCGCAGGGTTTAAAGTTAAGTTTGAAAATCTGCCCTTTGATGGCATGATATCAGCTTTGCAAGCCAAAAGAGTTGATGCAGCAATTAGTGGGATTACAATTACCGCTGAACGCTTGAAAACAATTGCTTTTTCACGGCCTTATTTTAAAGCAGGCTTGGCGATCGCTGTCCGCCAAGACAATCAAAATATTAAAGACTTCAACAGTCTCCAAGGCAAAAAAATTGCTGTACAAATCGGTTCCACGGGAGCCGATTTTGCCAAAACCATCCCTAACGCCAAAATTAGTACTTTTAACTCTGGCCCAGAATTTTTCCAAGACTTACTCAACGGCAATGTTGATGCTGTAGTTAGCGATGCTTTCGCCACTTTGTATGCAATTAAAAATGGCAAACTCAAAGGCATCAAAGTTGTTGCCGATCTACTCACCGAAGAATACTACGGTATTGCCACACCTAAAGATTCCCCCCACCTGGACACAATTAACAAAGCCATAGCCATTTTGTTATCCAACGGCACCTACAAGCAAATTTATCAAAAATGGTTTAACGCCGAACCTCCGCAATTGCCGGAATCTTGGAAATAGGGAATGGGGAATCGGGAGATGGAGAGATGAGGGAGATGAGGGAGATGAGTGAGCAGGGAGCAGGGGAGAAGAGTTTTTCCTCTCTGCCCCCTCCCCCTCTGCCTCTTCCCCATGCCCAATTCCTACGAAAATATTTTATGCGTCAGAATTAATACTGCCACCAAAACTCACTGTTAAAACTACAATCTATTGTAAGTCTACTGTAGTCAGGGGCAGCCATTTGTGGCGCCTTGGATCTTAGTGGCTAGAACCACCTTGAAATGGGAATTAAGGAACTTCCACTATGCTGATTTGCCCTCAGTGTAAATTTGAAAACCCTAATACCAACAAATTCTGTCAAAAATGTGGCACGTCCCTGACTCACAAAGTCTGTCCTGAATGCAGTACTGATGTTCCTGTGAATGCACTGCGCTGTCACAACTGTGATACGGAATGTGGAACAGTATTTTGGGCAATTATTACTCAACAAGCAACTGGAGAGGAGAGAGCAAGGGAAGAAGACACGGAGACATACGCAGAAGTCGGAACAACCGCTACCGGCGAACTGAACTTGGGAGAAGACAAAGACGCGGAGAATTATTTTCCTACATCTCCGTGTCTCCCCGCCTTTGTATCTCCCTCAGACCCTAGTCCTCCAATCACCTCCGGCTCCTATTTAGACTCTCAGCAGCGCTATCAATTGTTAGACGATTTACCTAGTCTAGAAGATATTACTGAGGTAGAGGCGAGAGTTTTAGACTGTCAGCCGTATCAAATATCACCTATTGAAGCAATATTAGAAAACCAGCAGTCGGATCTGGTAACGCCATCAGTAGCAACAAAGGCAATTCCTAACCTTGCTAAACTTTATATTGCTTTACAATACCAAGGTCACCCAGGAATACCACTGATTCACGATGCATGGCAGCAAGGTGATAAACAGGTAGTAATCATCCAAGACCGATCAAATTGGCAGCTTTTACTCGATTTGTGGCAAGAAGACACAACGAGTTCGTTAAAAATTTTACATTGGTGTTACCAAATGACCCAACTTTGGGCAGTTTTGGAACCAGTAAATTGTCGTCAAAGTCTCTTGGAATTGTCAAATTTGCGATTAGATGAAGACCAAACGCTGGCGCTACAAAGGTTATACGTGGAATCACGTAATAATCAGGCGATCGCCGAGTTGCCAGAAGACAATCAAGACCTATCTGTAATTTCAGAGCAACCGTTAACTATCCAAGCTTTGGGGCGGCTTTGGCAAACGCTATTTAGACAGACTCAACGTACTCAATTTGGTTCTGTAGTGCAGATGTTAGGGGATTTGGAGGCAGGTAAAATTGAAACACTTGCACAGTTGCGATCGCGTTTGCAGGAAATCTCCGTGGAACTGGAAGCACTAGGAACCGGAACTTTGACCCCAATAGAGGAAAAACATACTGTTGTGCCTACAATCGTCCAATCAGAAGAACCAGAAGATCTCATTAGCAAAACTGATGATATGCCAACTGTTGTACTGGCAATGCAATTAAGTAGCTTGGAAGATGCAGGACGCACAGATGTAGGGCGTCAGCGTCATCATAACGAAGACTACTTTGGTATTGAAACCAAAATTGAGAAACTGGAGTTGCCCAAAACTCGAATCCTGCAAGGGCATGGTTTGTATATCCTCTGTGATGGTATGGGCGGACACGCTGGCGGTGAGGTAGCCAGTGAGTTAGCAGTCAACACCCTCAGGCAATATTTCCAAGAACACTGGATTCCCAATCAACTGCCAACAGAAAGTAGCATTCGTGAGGCAGTTTATTTAGCGAATGAGGCAATTTTCAAGCTCAATCAACAAGATGCTCGTTCTGGAGTTGGGCGCATGGGTACAACTCTAGTAATGCTTTTAATTCAAGACACTCAAGCAGCAGTAGCTCATGTAGGAGATAGCCGTCTCTACCGCCTGACACGCAAACAGGGATTACAACAAGTCACAGTAGATCACGAAGTCGGGCAACGGGAAATTACAAGGGGAGTGGAAGCAAGCATAGCTTATGCCCGCCCTGATGCCTACCAACTCACCCAAGCTTTGGGACCCCGTGATGAAAACTCCATTAATCCCGATGTGGGCTTTTTCGAGATCAATGAAGATACCCTTTTAGTATTAGCATCGGACGGTTTATCAGATAATGATTTACTAGAAACTCACTGGCAGACCCACTTAGAGCCATTACTGAGTTCTAGCGCTAACTTAGAACTTGGCGTTACAGAATTAATAGATTTGGCGAACCAACACAATGGTCACGACAACATTACTGCTATACTGATTCGGGCAAAAGTGCGTCCAAATCTCGAAAGTTAAAGAAGGGATTGGGGACTGGGGACTGGGCACTAGGGACTGGGAACTAGGATAAAATTATTTATACCTAATCTCCAATCCCCAATCTCCAATCCCCAATCTCCAATCCCCAGTCCCCTTAGCTTACAGGTCGTATTGTGGTTACTCTGACCCTGTTAGAACCGCAACAGAAAATGCCGCTGCATCAGTGGTGCTTTGAAAACTCTTCCATAATTCGGATTGGTCGAGCAGCAGACAATCATGTTGTTTTAACTGATAGTTTGGTTTCTCGGCATCACCTAGAACTCAGGCAAGTTGATTCTGCTAGCAATGGCGATGCTTGGCAACTAATTAGTCAGGGTACAAATGGGACTTTCCTCAATGGTGTTCTGGTAATTCAAAGTCCGCTACCAGATAATTCCCTTTTACAACTGGCACAGGGAGGCCCAATACTGCAATTCCAAATCCAGGAATTCAAACCACCAGAGGTTTGGTTGCCTTGGCAAGGGATACAAGAAACCCTGGAAAATGCAGCTCCAACAGTCTCCTCAGCACAAAATCCTGGGATTTTATCGTCTACTTGCACCCACGAAGGAAACTATCCGAATAATTTGTTTTGCATCCATTGTGGTCAACCCCTGTCAGTGCAACAGACGATTCGCCATTATCAGGTGTTGCGAACTCTAGGACAAGGAGGAATGGGTACTACCTATCTGGCTTGGGATGCGGCTGGTTTAATTGCGGGTGTACCACGATTGCTGGTGTTGAAGCAAATGAATGCTGATATGGTGAGAATTGCCAAAGCTCAAGAACTATTTGAGCGAGAGGCCTACACTCTGAAATCTCTCAAGCATCCTGGAATTCCCAAGTATTACGACTTCTTTGTGGAAGATGGAAAAAAATACTTGGCAATGGAACTAATCCACGGACAAGATTTAGATAAACGTATTTCTACCACTGGCCCAGTAACACCAAGCCAAGCGATCGCTTGGATGATCCAAACTTGCGATATTTTAGAGTATCTTCATAGCCAAGAGCCTCCACTGATCCACCGCGATATTAAACCCGCCAATTTAATGGTGCGAAGTTTTCAAAATCGCATAGTGGTGTTGGATTTTGGCGCAGTTAAGGAAATTGGCACAGCGCCCGGTACTCGGATTGGAGCAGAAGGTTACTGCGCTCCCGAACAAGAACGAGGACAACCTTTAACGCAATCTGATTTATACGCAATTGGCCCAACGTTAATTTTTCTGCTCACTGGCGAAAACCCATTCAAGTATTACCGCCAACGGGGGCGACACTTCAGGTTTGATGTGGCAAAAGTTCCCACAATTAGTCCCCAATTAAGAGATGTTATCGACCGCGTTACCGAACCATTGCCACGCGATCGCTATCAGACTGCCAAGGAATTAGCTGCTGCTTTAGCTGCTTGTCAAGTTTAGGGAGTAGGGTGTTGGTAATCGGGAGATGAGGGAGATGAGGGGACAAGGAGAATAACTCCTAACTCCTAACTCCTAACTCCTAACTCCTAACTCCCCACTCCCTACTCCCCATTCCCTATTCTTCATCCCAAGCTTCTACAGCTAGCAATTCGCTAATTGGGTCTTGCATACTAAAGCCAAAGTCTAGCAGTTCTTGTTTCCAGTGCTGCCATTCGTTGCCGTAGAGCAAAGCGATTTTCCAGATACTATCGCTTGGCTTGATAATGTTCGATTCTATGAGTGATTGCACGTTACGCTGCAATTTCACCATTGGGTGAATTACTTGCTGAGTCATAACCTCGATTGAATTCAGATTTTGTTTGGTAAATGCTTAATTAAAACTGCTTTCCATTCTGCAATTGTTGCCGGCTCGTAGAGTGGTGTAATTTGGTAAAGCTAGTCTTAACTTTCTAACTATACCATAACAAACTCTACTCAATTACTGGGAAATTCATTTTTGTACGGTAATCACCACCAGAACACTTTAATTGTGCTAGGCACTGCTTCAACTTCAGAGAGAGTCGGGCAAAGGTTCAGGGATGAGGCTGATAAAAGGTAAGTCGCACTGCTCACCTGAGTGAGGAGGAATGGGAAAAGTTTATTTCTTTTTATCACAAAAAAATAGGTGCGTTTGCTGAAGAAACTATGGAACACGGGCTAATGTGAAAGTTTTTGACTGATTGCGAAGTTTGCAATGGAGTAGGAACGTCTACTCTTTATGTTTATTTAAACGTTATTTACAATATCGCAAACATCTATAGTTAAGCAAATTTATAGCAAATCTTCATATAATTTTAATTTTTTGGCATAGAGAACAAAAGCTATGGGGTTGTCCTGTCTAGGCGCAGGAGAGGGTTTTGCTTGGAATTTGAGGGGCGATCGCTCCCTTAGAATCTTGGTACAGCATTGTCTTAGCACAGACTTCGGTTAGATTTTGAGTCAGGTTTTGAAGTTTGTGTAAAAAATTTTCAGCCAAGATGTTAGTTTTTGTTGAGCAGGTGGGTATCCTCATAACGGGAGGCTTGCTGATACCTAAGTATTTATCGCAGCAACTATTAAGACATGCCAGGGAAGGGGGAAGAATACTTAATTGCTCGTAAAAAACAGATTGAACGCCGGCAAAGGATTGTCACGATAGTGTCGATAGTATCGTTTGTTGGTTCTACTGTATTTGCGATCGTTCCGTCAATCCAACAGGCTATTCAGAGTCCCAAGCCAGCAACTGCGTCTGTTTCTCCTGAATCAGCGTTACAGCAGCAGGTGAAGGGTTACGAGTTGGTTTTACAACGAGAACCAGAAAACCAACTTGCTTTAGAGAAACTGTCTTTGTTGCGGCTGGAATTGAAAGATACAAAGGGCGCGATGGCATCTTTGGAAAAGCTAATAAAGTTGCATCCAGAAAGGGAAGATTACAAAACAGTATTAAAGCAGATTAAGAAGCGAGAGGGGATTAGCGAACAGTAACTGTTTAACTAGTTCGCTTTATTAAGAATTCAGATGAACATATTCCAAACATCGTGCCAATGCCAAAGGTTATTTATGTTACAAAAAACTGCAATAATTGAAACAGATAAAATTGGAAATAATGTATCTATAGGACATTATTCAGTTATTTCTGCTGGAGCTATTATAGGCAACAATGTGATTATTCATCATCATGTTATTATAGAATCAGGAGTAATAATTGGTGATAATGTTGAAATTTTTCCAGGTGCTTATTTAGGCAAACGGCCTAAAGGAACTGGTTCAGTTTCCAGAAAAATTGATTATAAAGAAAAGGTCATTCTTGGTGATAACTGTATAATAGGACCAAATACAGTAATCTATTATGATGTTTGCATTGGTAACAATACTTTAATTTGTGAGAACACTTCAATTAGAGAGAAGGTTACAATCGGCAATTTTTGTATTATTAGTAGAAATGTAACTATTAATTACAATACTAATATTGGCAATCATACGAAAATCATGGATCTTACCCATATTACAGGTAATTGTGAAATTGGTAATGATGTATTTATTAGCGTGCTAGTTAGCACTACAAATGATCGGGCTATAGGAAAATTAGGTTACGAAGAAGCTCGTGTTAGAGGACCAAAGATTAGTGATGGAGTAGCTATTGGTGCAGGAGCAAATATTTTACCAGGAGTTAGTATTGCAGAAAAATCGGTTGTGGCTGCTGCATCTGTTGTGAGCAAAGATGTTGCTGCTGGAAAAATGGTCGTAGGTAATCCAGCACGAGTTATTAGAGATATCAGCAATGAGGAAGAAGCTGGTTAGCTCTCTTCCTATTTGAATACCATATTAAAACTCAAAGCTATTTATCTTCATGAATTCTAGTAGTCTGGAGGTATTTATTTTTTATCTAATTTGTTGAGAATAGCTAATATATTGTTATTGCATGAATGTTAAGCATTACTATTAATATTCCAATAACTAATTCTGATATAATACGTATTAATTTAAAAATATTTTCCCATGATTAACCACTATTATGAGTATTGAAAAATGTCGTATTATTCATCTACCAAAGGTACAAGATCCGCGAGGTAATTTAACATTTATAGAAGGCAATAAGCATGTTCCTTTTGATCTCAAAAGAGTCTATTATCTCTACGATGTTCCTGGAGGAGCAGAGAGAGGGGGACACGCTCATAAACAATTACAGCAGTTAATTATTGCTATGTCTGGTAGTTTTGATGTGGTTTTGGATGATGGACATGGCAAATGGCGTTTTCCTCTAAATCGATCTTACTACGGTCTTTATATCAGCTCTATGGTTTGGCGAGAACTAGATAACTTCTCATCTGGTTCTGTTTGTATGGTTTTAGCATCCACCTACTATGAAGAATCTGACTACTATCGCGATTATGATGAATTTATAAAAGCTGTAAAAACCATAGACAACGGAAACTCTATTTTTTGATTAAATAGTGTATTTTGAAAATTTAATTAAAACAATGATTTTTACACCTGTTTTATAGTAAAGACACTTACGTCATTATTAAATGATGCTAGCAAAAATCGTAAAAACCTTTTTCTATAAGGATTTAATAATGTTAAACAACAAGTTTTTAGTATTGTGTTTCATCAAAACAACGCAAGAGTAAAAATAATTACTTTAGTTTAAGGGATAAAATAATGTCTATATCAGTAAGAGATTTTGAATCACAAATATTAAAAGTGATTGATACAGGTGATTTAAATTCGGCTTTAAACTCAATTACTAACCTTGCTAATACAATAGCATATGGGCAAGAAGCCAGTATAATGACTGTAAGTACTGTTTTTGGTTCAATTACTTTAGATAAACTTTGCCAAAATATTGGTAACTGTGCAATCGGTACTCAGAAATTTATTTTAGAAAAAAAATCCAACATAAATAATGAATTGATAGTTTATATTGCTAGTGAGCTTTATAATTCAGGAGGACATACTGCTGTAATTGAAGATTTAATTAAAGCTAGACCAGAAAAAAAACATCTAATTCTAATTATTGATACCTTTGGCTTAACTGTTCGGCCTGCTGTAGAAAATAGATTTAGCCCATTGAACATACAAATTCTGTGGGGGCCAACAGGCGAAGCATTAGATAAACTTAAGTGGCTTCAGCACGCTTTGAGTGTCAATTTTGCCGAGCAAGTATTTCTATTCAATCACCCACATGATGCTGTAGCAATAGCAGCAGTACAGCCAAATCTAACTCCAAATTTGATTTTTTATCATCATGCTGCTCATATTTTTTCTCTAGGTGTACATCTTCCCTATGCACAGCATATAGATTTCGCACCGATGCCTTTCTATAACTGTCGTAATAATTTAGGAGTTTCCAACAATATTTATCTTCCTTTAGTAGTTGATAATATTCCTGACCAGTATTTATCTTATTCTCCTTCATCAGATAAATTAAGAACTTGTTCCTCTATTAGTGAAAATAAGCTCAAAGGGACGCCTTATTTATACTCCTATATTCAGGAAATACCTAATATTATTGCTACTACTGGTGGAGTCCACATACATATTGGTGATTTATCACCTGATACGCTAAATATTATAAAAAAAGGCTTAAGAGAATTTAAAATCAACTCAGAAAAATTTATTCATGTTCCCTGGGTAAAAAGCTTAGGGATGGCAATGCATGAATACACTGTAGATATATATATAGATACATTCCCTTTAGGAGGTGGTAAATCGGTTATAGAAGTTATGGCATCTGGAACACCAATTATTGTTCATAATAATTATCGATCTCGCCAACTTTGTACTACTGATATTACCTATCCAGAAGCATTTCGCTGGCAGAAATTAGATGAACTTTATGACTACTTAAGTACGCTTAATTATCAAACACTAAGTGCAGAGTCATTTTATTCCAGAAGACATTATGAAAAAAATCATACGCCAAAAGTATTGAAAGAAATATTGATCAAACTGGAACAGGGAGAATCAACTACTCTGCCACCTGAACTTAAGTACTATGATTTAAATGATTTACAATCATTTTTTGATCGTTTTTTTGCTATTAAAAATACTCTAAACAAAATCAATGAGCAGCAATTAGTACAAGCCACTATTGAATTGAGCCAAAAAACATATGAGATAAATAGGAATATAGAATTTTTAAATTTAAAAGTTAATTATCTTGAATTTAAGCCTGTTTTTAGTATTATATTTCCAGTTTTTAATACTCCAGAACGATATTTAAAAGCTGCTATCGAGTCTGTATTAAATCAGATTTATCCATACTGGGAGTTATGCATTGCTGATGATGCTTCTACAGAACCTCATATTAGAACAATATTAGAAGAGTATTCTCAAAATGACTCCAGAATAAAAGTTGTCTTGCGAACTGAAAATGGTCATATTTCTCGCAACTCTAACTCAGCTATAGAAATAGCAACAGGAGAGTTTATAGCACTTCTGGATCATGATGACTTATTAACATCAGATGCGTTATACGAAGTAGCATTACTGCTAAATCAGCATCCAGATGCAGATATGATCTATTCAGATGAAGATAAGGTTGATGACAATAACCAATTTCTTTATCCCACTTATAAACCAGATTGGTGTCCTGATTCATTTTTATCTAGAATGTACACTTGCCATCTAGGTGTGTATCGGCGATCGCTTGTGAATGAAATTGGTGGCTTTAGAGTTGGTTATGAAGGAAGCCAAGATTACGATTTAGTTTTGAGGTTTACAGAGAAAACTCAGAAAATATTTCACATACCTAAAATTCTGTATCATTGGCGTCTTCACTCTGGTTCTACATCTGCTTCTACAACTGCAAAATCTTATGCCTATGAAGCAGGGTTTAAAGCTTTGAGGGACGCGCTTTCTAGAAGAGGCCAAAAAGGAAACATAATAGCGGACTCTAACATTCCTGGACATTATCATGTTCGTTATGAAATAGACTCTTACAAACTAGTTAGTATTATCATTACTGGTAGAGATTTTGGCTATATATTGAACGAATGTCTAGAAAAAGTTTTTGCTACAACAGAGTATCCTAACTATGAACTAATTGTTATAGATAATGGTAATCGCAAAATTGAAACAGAGGAAATTATTAACAAATGGCAAGTGCAGCAACCTCAGCGATTTAAATATTACTCTTATAACATTTCCTTCAATTACTCCAAACTGAATAATTATGCTGTTACAAAAGCGCAAGGCGATTATTTACTTTTTATAAGCAGTGATATTCAAGTTATTCAAGGTGATTGGCTCAATGCAATGGTTGAGCAAGTCCAAAGAGAATCTATTGGTGCTGTTGGTACATTTTTATTTGATGCTAACCAATCTATACAACACGTAGGATTAGCTTTAGGCTTAGGTAAAATTGCCAGTAATATTTATAAAGGGCTGAGAAGAATAGACGAATATGAAACTTTAGCTCATATAGAATTGATTAAAAACGTTTCAGCTGTCACACGAGATTGTTTAATATGCCGTAGAGACGTGTTTAAAACTATTGGTGGCTTTGATGAAACATTACCTTTTATCTATAACGATTTAGATTTGTGTTTAAAGATGGTAGCCATAGGTTATCGAAATGTTTATCTTCCCCATGTCAAGCTTATTCATCAAGAGTTAACTAGTTGGCAAGTTAACGTTAGCCAAGAAGAAAGATTACAAATTGAAGAATTAGCTGTTCATTTAATACAAGAAAAGTGGGGTAAAGTCATTGAATTCGATCCTTGTTTAAGTCCTCACATAATTAGCAATCTAAATTTACAAATTCAAACAGAAAATCCGACAATTAAAGAATCTCAAAGTCAAAAGATAAAAGAGAATCAAAAGAAAGCCGAGCAATCCCTGGTCAGTGTTTGTATTCCTACTTACAATGGTGAAAAATTTATTACAGAAGCTATTAGTAGTGTTTTAAATCAAAGTTACCAGAATATAGAAATTATTCTATCTGATGATAATTCTAGCGATCAAACAGTTGAGATAGCTAAAGAATTAAAACAAAAATCATCGTTTGATTTTTCAATTCTTGAGCATAGTCAATATGGACTAGCTCAAAATTGGAATTTCTGTGTTTATCAAGCTAAAGGCAAATACATAAAGTTTTTATTTCAGGATGATTTATTAGAGTCAAATGCTCTTGAAAAGATGGTTGAATTAGCTGAACAAGATGAAGAAATAGGTTTAGTTTTTTCTGCTAGAAGAATTTTTAGTAATACTGGCGATCGCATTTATGATTTCAACTTTTTAATGCATCACGAAGCTAAGGATGTACACAAAGCTTGGTCAACATTAAAGCCAATTCAATCAGGACAGGAATTGTTACAATCTCCTAATATATTTGACGATCCAATTAACAAGATTGGTGAACCAAGCACAGTCTTAATTAAAAAGGAGGTTTTTGAAAAACTAGGATTATTTAATTCTGAGTTTTGTCAACTTGTAGACTTGGAAATGTGGCTCAGGATTATGAGTCAATATAAAATTGCTTTTGTCGATGAAATTTTATCTCACTTTAGAATACACTCCCAACAACAAACTCGTCGAAATATTGCTTTAAAGGAAGCTATTCTATTAGATTATAAAAAATTATTTTCTACAATTTATAGTGATAAACGTTATCCTCTATCAACTAGACAAGAAGCTCTTTATAAATATGCATATTTGAGTGGCGAAAATGTTGAATTATCGCAATTGCGAAAACAAATAGCAGAAGAATGGCTTAATAGTTCAGATGAGCAGATAAAGGAGATGTACCTGGCTCTGCTAGGTAAAACTCATAATATGTTACTAGATAGTAGCATTAAATATGAAATTATAACTGATGAAGAACAGATTTTCGTTAATGATATACTTCAAAATATATCTCAAGGTTTTGAGCAGCCAAAAGCAATTCAATATTTACTAGCAGGTATGCTGTATCGTCGTGCCGATCAATTACCATTAAAGCACGATATCTCTTACATACCTGATTGGTTAGTTCAGGACTATCTACAATTTCTATTTTCCTCTCCAGTCAACTTTAAAGAATTGAGAGATGCAAATAATTACTATCACTTTATTGAAGGATGGATTGATTACTTACACACTTGGATATTCAAAAACTCTGAGTCTTCGTTATGCCATGAAATAGTTAATAATTTGGCTTCAATTATTAATTTTATCCCTGTATATTTTAATGAAGCTAATCTGAAAAAGCTGTATGTAAAACGTGCAGAAATAATAGAGTTTTTCTTAAAAATTAATGGATCTACTAAAGTAGATTATGAATTTGCAGAACGACCTGTAAACAGAAAAAAAATTCGGCTTGGGATTCTAGCATCGCATTTTAAGCCCGGAGCCGAAACATTTGCTTGTCTTCCTGTTTATGAGTATATCAGTAGAGACTTTGAAGTAGTCTTGTACTCTCTTAATCAAACTGGTCATCCACTAGAACAATATTGCCAAAGTTGTGCAAACTCTTTTAAGCTGCTATCAAAAAGTTTAGCAGAACAGGTAAATACTATTCGTGCGGATGATTTAGATATATTGTTCATTGCTACCAATGTAACTGCGGTAACAAATCAAATCTACCTTTTATCAATGCATAGATTAGCTAGAATACAAGTCACCAGTGGTGCTTCAGTTGTGACAACTGGAATGCAGCATATTGATTATTATATTTCCGGTACGCTAACCGATCCATCGGCAACGGCACAACAGCAATACCAAGAAAAATTGGTGAAATTAGAAGGAACTGCTCATTGTTTTAGTTATGGTGCTGAACCAGAAAATCCAACTGTGAAAGTTGATCGAGAAAGTTTGGGTATTTCTGAAGAAGCAATAATTTTTACTTCTGGTGCTAACTTCTTCAAAATCATCCCTGAACTGATTGATACGTGGGCAAAAATACTTGCTCAAGTCCCCAATTCAGTTTTACTGCTGCTACCATTTGGCCCAAATTGGTCAAACGCTTATCCTAAGAAAGCTTTTGTGAATTTCTTGAGTAAAGTGTTTTCAAAGTACGAGATATTACTAGACCGATTGATAGTTTTAGATCCTCAACCAGTACCAAATAGGGACGATGTTAAGGAATACTTCAAAATTGCCGATGTGTATCTCGATTCCTATCCATTTTCGGGAACAACTTCTCTAGTAGAACCACTACAAGTTAATTTGTCAGTAATTGCTAGACAGGGAACTACATTTCGGTCTGCAATGGGGGCTGCAATGGTGCAAGCACTGGATGTTAGTGATTTAGTTGCGGATAGTGAAGAGTCTTATATAGAGTTAGCGATCGCACTTGGAACTAATCCTAGATTACGTCAACAAAAAAGCGACGAAATTAAGGAAAAAATGCAAGGTAATCCTAGTTTTTTAGATAGCCGTTCTTACTCAGCTAAAATAGGCAACCTCTTCCAAGAATTATTTAATAAATATCTTGCAGATACTCTCAGCCAAAATTTCGGCTTAGGAGATATTAACCTAATTATTTTTCCTGACTGGTCGCAGCCAGAAGACCTACTATATGAAGATTTAGCAAGTGTTATTTCTACTCTTACTACTCACCCAGATAAAAGTCACATAACTCTTCTAATAGATACTAAAAATATTACTGAAGAAGAAGCCGATATGCTTTTGTCGTCTTTGACCATGAATTTGCTTATGGAAGATGATGTAGATATAACTGAGGGGCCACAAATTTCTCTGCTAGGCAAGATAAGTGATACACAATGGAAAACTCTTTTGCCTAGAATTCATACTAGAATTGCTTTGAAAATAGATAATCAAGAGGCGATCGCACAAGCGCAAGCAGAAAATCTTCCATCCTGCAACTTGGATAGTTTGAACGCATCCAAATTAGAAATGACATCTGTGTAGTTGTAGCCAAGCATGGTTATGGTATAAATACCCTACCATTTCACTAAAAAGCCTGGTTAACCAGGCTTTTTTTCGTTTGTGAGAGATTTTTTAACTTGATTTTTCTTCCAGATACCTTTGCCACATTTGCTCGTAGGCTTTCTCCATCTCACGGGTAAACTGCTTACCATTCCACAGTGGTGCTGTTTGCCGCGATGCTTTCAACTTACAAGCGACTTGCTGCCGTAAAGCCTTATCATTCCCTAAGCGCACACCCCACTCTACATACTCTTCATTAGTCCAGGCAATGCCTTCTGTTATACCCGCATTCATCATCATGGTGTAGCTATTACGAGCTGCAAACTGTTCGCCAACTCGCGTTACCAACGGGATACCCATCCAAAGTGTTTCTAGGGTTGTTGTCGCTCCATTATAGGGAAATGTATCTAATACAATATCAGCAATGGCTAAATTAGCACGATGAACTGACTCTAAATAAACTTGTGGTAAAAATCGTAACCGAGAGCAATCTACACCTTCTTCTTCGGCAATTTGATAAAAGAAACGTTTAATTGTTTCCTGCTCAGCAAGTCCTTTAATCAAAAAATAACTGTTAGGTACTTGTTTGATAATTTGCATTTGCCACCTTGTCGTTTCTGGATGGCGTTTATATCCTCTTTGGGCGCTGAGATATACAACTGCATCCATAGGGATATCCAAGTCATCGCGGCGGAGAGTTGGTACACCAACTTCAAAACCATCCACTGCGATGTAAGTTTGAGGTAATCGCCAGATTTTCTCTGTGTAGTAATTTTGTGCATCATCTGGCAGTACATAAGGATCTGCGATAAAGTAATCAATTGCAGGTATGCCTGATGCATCCCACCCCAACCAAGTAACTTGAATTGGGGCTGGTTTGAGTGCCATCACTTCACTAGTTATATCTAGAGTGATGCTATCAAGGTCAACTAAAATATCAATTTTATCTTGATATATCTGGTCAGCAATTTTTAGACCTTCCATACCTAATTGATGAGCTTTTCCTGCCTGACTTAAATACCAATCTTGCAGATAGTCGTTGACTAATTTGTAATTAACAAAATAAGTATGAATATCAAATTTATCTCGATTATGATGCTGAAACAACCAGCGAGCTAACCAACCAACCGAATGATTTCTTAAAGCGTAAGATATATAACCGATTTTTAATTTTTTAGTAGGTGAAGGTAGATTACTATTCTCAATCATTTTGTGACAATAATTTTTTCCTTCGGATTGAGCGAGAGCTTGAAGATCGTTCTTAAAAATCTCAGCTATCTTATTATGAATAGCTCGAAAACCATTGGGAGTATCTTTGATGTGAGGTATAGCAAAAGATGGTGAAAGCAAGCGTAGTATTCTGGCCTCCTCTAAAGCAATTGGTTGCGCTTCAATAAACTGTTGACATACACTTTCCAATTGTTGGCAAGTTGTACATATCTCTTGCCAATATCCCCCTGCCGACATTAAACCCCTTAACAGCAAATGGAGTGCAAAAATTTTATCAGCCAAGCCTTCTGATAACGAATAACATAACTTAGCTGTCTCTATCCCCTGAGAATAATTACGAGCATCTTGATAAAAAATCGCTAAATGCCGCAAAATTTCCACATTTTCTGGCTCCAGTCGCAAATGCAATTCCAGAAGAGATGATGCTAATATAGGCTTTAGCAAAGTGTGACCAATTTTTAGAGCAGCCGTAAGTACTATATTAAAGCATTGATTAACATCAACAAAGTAAGGTAAACAAGCTTCTAAGAAACTTAAGTTTATTGGATGTAAAGGAACAGTACTTAAAATTTCATGTAAAACTTGTATTAATAATTCTGTATTTAAATTGGCGTTTTCTTTGTCATTTAAAATTTGAATTAATCCCCATTCATTCAACTCCTCAATTTCTTCAAATTTTTCGAGTTTGAGGGAAAGTAGCAAAATATGGAGTAAATTATTGATATCACTAGGGTTAATTTCCCGCATATGCTGACAAATTAACCAGGCTATTGAGTATTGCGCCAAATTTTCGCGCTTTTCTGCTTCTATTTGCAAAAATTGAAACAGTTCAAGCGTCCAAATTTGTAACTGATCTTCATCAGCCTCTGCCATTGGCAACATCCAAGTCATTTGGGCTTCTGCTTCTTGCCCTTGTAATAGCAATATCAATCCTAAATGCCAATAATATGAAATAGCATTTGGTTCTACCGCTATTGCTTGCTCATATAATTTTGACGCTTGCAGATAGTTTTCTTGAATGAAGTATTCTTCAGCCTGATTTTGCCAATTATATGTATCAGTAATCATTGTGATTGTTGTGGAAAAGTGTATGGGTGATATATTGTGAATGACTGACATAATGGAAATAAAGTGGATAGATAAATCTACCCACTTGGAAAAATACCTAATTTAGTTCAATACAAACTACATGAAGAATTAACGCGATGAAGTGGTTTGGACGAATTATACTCTCACGTAGTAAGTCACATTTTTACTTATCTCAAAGGAATAAAGCTGCCAGGGCACGCAGGTCCGGTTGCGGTAGCAGTAGCTTTGGATGAAGCATCAGCAGCTAGACCACCGTTAACTCTTGCCTTGTCTGCTTCACATAAAATAGCTATGGTAGTAGCTTCGCTAGTAGCAGCTTGGGTTGCTACACTCACACCACCAACATAAGTTTTAAGAGGTGCAGTAGCTGATACGGTATTTGCTTGGTTGCTCACAACACTGTTACCACTACCACCATCTTCAATTTGGTATATATAATTTGTGGTTTGTGTTGCAACACCAAGACCTAACTGACCAAAATCACCACCAGCCGCAAATTGGTTCTTTTCTAAGTAAAATGCTTGTTGGGCGCGGTTCATGGAACCTACGTAGGTTTTTGCTTCCGACTGCTTGGCTTTGTTGGCTTGGTTCAAGAAAGAAGGTAGTGCGATCGCTGACAAAATCCCGATAATAATAATTACTACGAGTAATTCAATAAGTGTAAAACCTTCGTTTTCCTTCTTTTTGCCGATGATGTGTTGAAGAAACTTTGCTTTCAATTCGGTTTTCATAAGTGTTTTCCCTGGGGTAGGAAGTGCTTGTGTGTTCTAGATGTAACTTACCCAGTTGCGATCGCTTTCCTATCACACTAGCTAAAAAATTTTTTGGCTAAGTATAGTGGTTCTGGAGTTTGGACTAATTTGGATTCAACCAGCAATTAAGAGAACAGCAAGACAAAGTTACCCAACATCCGGTCGAAACTGAGTCAAGTTGAATCATGAGAAAATCAGCCGAAACTAAGCAGCAGTTGAGTCAGCTTTGTTAAGTGATTCTTCGGTTTTGGCTTTTTTAGATGCGTGTTTTTTGACAGTGGGATAAGTTGGACGAGAGGGTGGTTGATGCCCTGGGGTGCGACCAGGTGATTTCCCACGGGTTTTGGGGGGTTTGGCAGGAGTACCAATAGCAGCTAAAATGAGGGGAAATGCTTGTGCTACACGCCCAGGTGATAGTTTATCTTGAGTGGATTGCCAAGGCAATGGGGAATCGATACAAGCTTCTCTTGCGAGCCAGAGTTCCCAAGTTAACAGGGGCATCAGGTCACTCCATCGCTCTGCCGCCTGAGTAGAACTCAATTGAGGCTGTGTCCAATATAACCGCTGCTTCGCAAATCGATACCAATGCTCTAGGGCGAAACGGCGTAAGTATTTGTGCCAGAGTTCATCTAATGTCGGCATTGTCTTACCCAACCAAGCTAACCATAAGGGTTTGAATTTGCGATTCCGTCCGACTGGTTTCACCACTTCGACACGGATGATTTCCATGTCTCGGTTTGGAGATTCCAGAAAATGAAATCCGCTCCAACGCATCAGTTTTACTTGACCAACTTTTGGGTCTTCCACTGTCAAAGTCTCATCTGCCTCTGGCCATGTTTCGGGGTCGTTGAGCTTCAACTTGTGACCATGCTTACGCGGCGCACCTCTACCCAGATAGACACCAGGTTTACCCCATAAACATCGATTAGACGCTAACCGTAGTAACAGATCTGCTTCGATATCCGCCGTTGCTGTTACAAATTTGGCATTGCCATAACCTCTGTCATAAGCAGCAAGCGGTCTTTTTTCTAACTGCCGACTCACAAGTTTTAGTTGAAACGCTGCCCTACTCGTTGGCGTTTGAAAGCTGGTGATCCGTTCATGCCTTAATGGCAATGCCCAACTCCCATCTGCCTCTGGTATCCAGGCTAAGGTACTGTAACTTTGTCCAATACCTACACCAACTCCTCTGTCTCCATGAAAAGTTCTTTCCTTGAGTGTCTTGGCATCTGGTCTTGGCCAAAAGCTATGATCTCCTGCTAAAAATGGTTGTTCTTCTGTTTTTACCTGCTCTACCAGTAAATTCATCAGTTTTCTTCTCTGTGGACGACTATCATGCAGTGCTGCATATATACTCGGCCATTGCCTCCGAAATACTGGACTTTGGGATAAACTCACAAATGATTGAATGCTTGGACTGGTCAATACTGCGTCCATCAGTTCAAATACAGCATCTTTCGCTTTACCCAAACTATCGTAGATTGCTTGCCGGAATTCTTCTAATTGTGTCAGGATCATCACGTCAATGATTTATCGATTACATTCATTGACTCTACAGCAGTCAGTGTTACTACTGATTGCTTTTCTTTAAGTTCTTTAGGCTTCAATTCAGTAATATTGTTGATTTTTTATCTCTGATTCTCTCAGTACTTTTTTCGCCGCCTGAGCTTTTAGTCCAAACTCCAGGTGGTTTTAGTTCAGACGCCATATAAGGGAGGGGCGCACAGCTAGCTGTGCGCCCCTATGAAAGACGTAATATTCGACTTCGTTTGTGGAAGTAAGTTATTCAAACTCAGGTGGCCACAGTTCTGATACGGTCAGTTCCCAACCTGCTAGCAAGTCTGGTAGTGTAAGTGTGTCTCCATTGTGCAACACTACTGGGGCTTGGTTTAGTCGGTAAATTGTTACTGTCAAATTGTCAGGATCAATCAGTATGCCAACTACAGACCCAAGTTGCAAAAATAACTGAATTTTCTCTTCCAGGGGTTTAATTCTGTCGCTTTTAGATTTAATCTCAACCATCAAGTCTGGAACTAACTCTACAAAGTCGCGCTTGGTCTTTTTCAAGCGATCGCTCCTCACAAAAGACACATCAGGCGATCGCAGGTTTCTTTTTTCCAAGTCGTCTTCTTCTATACTTGGCAAGATAAAACCAGCGCCAGAACCAGTCACACGTCCCAGTTTGCGCGACATGACCCAGTTATTTAAGAAGGTAATTAGACGAGTGCCAATTTCCTCTGACTCGTAATCTGATGGCCCAGAAACTATGATTTTTCCCTCTACCAGTTCCATCTGCCATTCTGGATGCTCGGTTTGTAGCTGCTCTAAATCCCTGATGGTGAGGGACATAATAATACACCAAATAAGGCTTTGATATCTATCATACGTACCTCAACTTCTGAAAGCTAGAATGTATTGTATTCAATAAACAACGCCTGTATAGCTTGCCATTAGTAGCATCAATGAAAACAGATGTAATTTTTTATGAACTGATTAAGGAACTACCACAGATATTTTTTGAACTTATTGATAAACCTGATACTAATCCCAATATCTACACATTTATTGCACCGGAAGTCAAACAACAATCATTTCGTTTAGACGGGATCTTTTCGACTATCCAGGGATTTGAAAATGAACCTTTATACTTTGTAGAGTTACAAACATACAAAGATGAAGAATTTTACGAACGACTTTTTGGGGAAATTTTTGTTTACTTTCGTCAATATAAACCAGCCAACTCAGACTGGTACGCAATTGTTATTTACGACAAACGCATCCATGAAACCCCACCCCATCCCCGCTATCAAGTTTTAGTCGAACAACATCTACGCTGCATTTATCTGAATGAACTTTCTACTATAACTGATGATTCCTTGACGAGAGGAATTGCTAAACTCTTTATAGAGCCACCTACTAAAGCTATTTCTTTAGCTCAAGTGACTTTAAAGGAAATTGAAGCCATGCTAAATTTAGATGCATTCACAAAAACTCGATTGTACCAGAGCATCTTAACAAAGACAAAAATAGAAGCAAAATTAGAATTAGTTCCAAAATGTGTTGATAAAGGTATGAGCGTTCAAGAAATAGCTGAATTTTTAGAAGTAGATGCTGAAATTATCAAGAAATATCTACAAGAACAGTCTTAGTGGTTCAAAATATCATGAGTTACGCTACTGGCACATCATAATATTAGGGTCAATTGAAGCCATGCTAGATTTAGATGAATTCAAAAACAGTGAATTGTTCGAGAATATCGTGGCAAAGATAAAGGCGAAAACAGAACTACAAACAAAATTGAAATTAGCCCCAAAATGTGTTGATAAAGGTATGAGTGTTCAAGAAATGGCAGAATTCCTAGAAATAGATATTGAAATTATCAGGAAATATCTGCGAGAAAACTTGTAGTAGTTAAGAGCATTTTTGGCAAGTATTGAGCGCACAGTACTGTAGGCGTTTTCCCACCGCTTCCCATCTGATATAGCCAATCCTAATTTGTTATGCTATATTAAGCGTAGTCGTTATGAGTTTATATATTGTCATGAGTAATCCCACAGTAGAAAACTTAGTAATTATCGGTTCTGGGCCAGCAGGGTACACAGCGGCTATTTATGCTGGACGTGCTAACCTGAAACCCGTTGTATTTGAAGGTTTCCAAGCCGGGGGATTGCCTGGTGGGCAATTAATGACGACGACGGAAGTCGAAAACTTTCCTGGGTTTCCCCAAGGGATTACCGGGCCGGAATTGATGGATAAGATGAAGGCCCAAGCAGAGCGCTGGGGGGCTGAACTATATACTGAAGATGTTATATCAGTTGACTTGAGTCAGCGTCCATTTACGGTGCGATCGCAAGAAAGAGAAATCAAAACCAACAGCATCGTCATTGCTACCGGTGCAACAGCAAAGCGTTTGGGTTTACCCAACGAACATGAATTTTGGAGTCGGGGTATTTCAGCTTGTGCAATTTGCGATGGTGCAACACCGATTTTTCACGGTGCGGAATTGGCTGTAATTGGTGCTGGCGACTCAGCAGCAGAAGAGTCTATTTACCTGACCAAGTATGGTTCTAAGGTAAACATGTTAGTGCGTTCTGATAAAATGCGGGCTTCCAAAGCTATGCAAGACCGAGTTTTGAGCAACCCGAAAATCCAGGTGCATTGGAACACAGAAGCCGTGGATATCTTCGGTAACGGTCACATGGAAGGAGTGAAAATCCGCAACACCAAAACCGGCCAAGAGAGCAAACTCAGTGCTAAAGGCTTATTCTACGCCATTGGTCACACTCCCAATACTTCCTTATTTAAAGGACAATTGGAACTGGATGAAGTAGGTTACATTGTCACCAAACCGGGTTCTGTAGAAACCAGCGTCGAAGGCGTTTTTGCTGCTGGCGACGTACAAGATCATGAATTTCGCCAAGCAATTACCGCTGCGGGTACTGGCTGTATGGCGGCGATGTTGGCAGAACGTTGGTTATCTTCCAGTGGCTTGATTCAAGAATTCCATCAACAGCCAGAAACAGCAGATAACGAATTAGAACATCAGCCAGCCAAAAAGACGGAAGCTGAGGAAGAAGCTGGATTTAACTTGAGTGCAACTCGCCATGAAGGTGGTTACGCTTTACGGAAATTATTCCATGAAAGCGATCGCTTACTCCTAGTGAAATACGTTGCTCCTGGTTGCGGCCCTTGTCATACCTTGAAGCCAATTTTAAATAAAGTAGTCGATGAATTTGACAGCAAAATCCACTTTGTAGAAATTGATATCGACAAAGACCGAGAAATTGCTGAAAATGCTAACGTTACTGGAACGCCAACCGTTCAATTGTTCAAAAACAAGGAATTGTTGAAGGAAGTCAAAGGCGTGAAGCAAAAGAGCGAATATCGGCAATTGATTGAAAGTAATCTGTAATTGGGGTTGGGAGTTAGGAGTTTGGAGTTTGGAGTTTGGAGTTAGAGATGGTTTGAAAAGTGGTCGGATGTGATTTTCAGTACGTCTCAATCCACCCTAGCCCCTTTTAAAAAGGAAAACTTCTTAAAGTCGCCCTTTTTAAGGGGAATTTAGGGGGAGCTAAAATTTTTTGCTACCAACAACAGGACTTTTCAAACATCTTCCAAGGTAGGGTTGAATTTTGAGTTGACAAAATTACTCTTATAACTCATAACTTATAACTCATAACTCCTAACTTGCTTTATGGCCATTACAAAACGGCAGTTGCCGATATTTTTCCAGTTCGCTAAAAATCCCAATCTTTCCCAGAAACTCATGCTGATAGGGTTAGCCATTACCCTATTTTTCATTTTCCTGGCATTCTTGGCTCCTGTATTCCAAGCTTGGGGATGGTTGCAAAATCCGAAAGATTTTCTGTCAAATCCAATTCACCAACCACCATCGGCTAAATATTGGTTTGGTACTAGCCGTCTGGGTTATGATGTCTTTTCTCGCACATTGTTCGGCGCTCAAGCTGCTTTGCAAGTGGTGATTTTGGCAACCGCACTGAGTATGATTATCGGTGTGCCTTTGGGGATGCTCAGTGGTTATCTCGGCGGTAAATTGGATAAAGCGTTGCTGTTTATTATGGATAGCATCTACACTTTACCAGGGCTGCTGTTGTCCGTGACACTGGCCTTTGTGGTGGGGCGTGGGATTTTTAATGCAGCGATCGCCATTAGCATTGCTTACATTCCCCAATATTACCGAGTTGTCCGCAACCATACCGTTAGCGTCAAAACTGAAGTGTTTATCGAAGCCGCTCAAGCGATGGGTGCTTCTACTTGGACTGTGCTTTCTCGATATCTATTTTTCAACGTCATTCAAAGTGTACCGGTACTATTCACCCTCAACGCCGCCGATGCAATCTTAGTATTGGGCGGTTTGGGCTTTTTGGGGCTAGGGCTTCCAGAAGAAGTGCCAGAATGGGGATACGATTTAAAACAAGCACTAGAAGCTTTACCTACTGGCATTTGG
>VFQR01001077.1_pt1 | contig 23950 bp, 11 predicted proteins | sample 3512321 | NCBI WGS metagenome assembly VFQR01 (sample SAMN10412374, study PRJNA504923) | tailings metagenome | isolation source: Relicate 3 Philex TSF1 revegetated site | place: Philippines: Tuba, Benguet | collected 2017-08-29 | reverse complement strand
GAGACAGCTTATTCAGCGCGTCAATCGTCTTGCCAGTCGGCTGAATAATATCAATCAATCGCTTGTGCGTGCGAATCTCGAACTGCTCTCGAGACTTGCGGTCAATGTGCGGAGACCGCAACACTGTGTATCGCTCAATTCGAGTTGGAAGCGGAATCGGTCCATGAACGATGGCTCCGGTTCGCTTTGCGGTATCCACGATTTCGCTTGCCGACAGATCGAGAACCGAATGATCGTAGGCTTCCATTCGGATACGAATCTTTTCCTGCTTCTGACCAACCACTCGAACTTCCCTTCAGCCAGCAACTTACGCGTTTTTCAATGAGCGATCCAAGAAGCGAACTCATGGACGGAGCGAAGATTCTAAATTCGCCGCCCTCGAATGTCAATCAACCGGGATTGACAGTTCTTTCGCTTTGGTTCCAAACCCTCAAACAGCGAAGATGGAACAGAAACTTCATTCACCCAGCATCGTCTTAAGGACAGAATCAGGAGCGGGCGCAAATCGCAATGGCTCCATGGAATAGGAGGCTCGCCCCTGCGAAAGACTTCGCACCTGGGTCGAATAGCCAAACATTCCGGAGAGGGGAACTTCTGCCTCAATCACCACGAGATTACCTCGGAGCCCGGTGTTCAGAATCGAAGCACGTCGGGAGTTTAAATCGGCAGTGACATTTCCGACAAAGTCATTTGGGGTAACGACTTCCAGCTTCATCACAGGCTCCAGAAGCATCACGCCCGCCTCATCCAGAACTCTTCTTACGGCACTGGCCGCTGCAGCCCGGACTGCAATTTCGTTGGTTTCCCCTTCGCGAAAACCGGCTCCCAGTACCTGCAATTTCATGTTCATCAGTGGATAACCGACGGTTCCTCCACTTTTGGATTCGTCATTCATGGCCTGGATTAAAACCTGCGTCAACTCGGCCGGGAATGCCCCGGGTTTCATTTTATTCTCAACCACGACCGATTGAGCACCTTCCAGAGGCTCAGCCCGAAGCTTGATCATCGCATAAAGCGATGTCGCCCCCGCCTGCCGCTCGAAGACCTCTTCAAACTCCACCGCTTTACAGATCGTTTCGCGATAGGTCACCCGAGGCTTATGAATTCTCATTTTCAGATGGAAGTCACGCTCCATCCGTTTGCTGATAATTTCGAGGTGCAATTCCCCCATGCCGCTGACAATTGTCTGGCCTGTCTCTTCACTGATTTTTGCACGGAATGTGGGATCCTGCTTGGCCAGCAGCTTGAGCGTCTCTTCGAGTTTTTTGCGATCTGCACTCGTTTCAGGCTCAATGGCCATCGAAATCACAGTCTCAGGGAATGTGATTGATTCCAGAAGAATCGGCTGATTCGCTTCACACAGCGTGTCGCCTGTGACAGAAGTCTTGGGTCCCACGACCCCCACGATATCGCCGGCACCGGCCTCATCGAGCTTCACCCGGGAATCGGCCTGCATTTTCCACAATTGACTGATCAGCTCTTTTTCGCCAGTCCGAGGATTGAGCATTCGCGAGCGACTCTTGAGCACTCCCGAATAGACCCGTACGAAGTACAACTCCGAATGCTCGTCGACCTGCACTTTGAAGACCAGACCAGCGAAAGGCTCATCTTCATTCGGCTTGCGAATTTCAACGCTCTCTTTTTTCGGATGCCGACCTTCCACCGGCGGGACATCCAGTGGACTGGGCAGATAATCCACCACAGCATCCAGAATCGGCTGCACGCCGATGTAGTCCAGCGAAGCCCCGCACAACAGAGGTTGAAACTGACCCGTGATCGTCCCCTCACGAATCAGGCGATTCAAATCGGCGAGTGGAATATCCCCGGTTTCGTCATACACCGCAAAAACGGCTTCATCGAGCATGGCCACACTCTCGATGAGCTGAGTCCGATAATCATCCGCCTGATCCTGGCAGGCGGCAGGGATTGGCTCACGGCGAATCTCCCTCCCCTTCGACTCTTTATCAAAGTAGACAGCCTCCATTCGCAACAAATCTACGATCCCCGTAAATCCGTCCGAATTCGTCGCTGGCCCGCTCCCGATAGGAATTGAGAGCACCAGCGGAACGCCCTGCAATCGCTCGGTGATCTGACCAACCACACGCTCGAAATTCGCCCCGATCCGATCCAGCTTGTTGATAAAACAGATGCGCGGAACCTTAAATCCATCCGCTTGGCGCCAGACTGTCTCGCTTTGAGCCTCAACACCTTCCACCGCACTGAAGACAACCACGCCACCGTCAAGGACCCGCAGGCTGCGCTGGACTTCTGCAGTAAAGTCCACATGCCCGGGTGTATCGATGATGTTGATGGAACAACCACGCCAGGAGCAGCTGATGGCCGCCGAATAGATCGTGATCCCCCGCTGAGCTTCCTCGGGATCGAAATCCGTAACGGTATTTCCATCATCCACATTCCCGGGATTATGAATTTCGCCTGCATAGAACAGGATTCGCTCAGTGGTGGTCGTTTTGCCCGCATCGATATGAGCAATAATGCCAATGTTGCGAATCGATGAAATGTCGCGAATCATGACCCGGTTTCCTCTCTCCAGCAGCCAGCGCGAGGTTCAAAACGAACCTCCAGCAGTCGGCTGCTTAGTTTGATCTGACAGACGCTCTCGAACAACTCACTGAGTGAAGACGATGGATCCGAAAAAAAAGTGCGGCGTGATCGATTATCACGCCGCACTTCAAAGTCAGCAGTCGGCTGGACAGTCAGAGTGCAACACTTGAACTCAGCTTCCAACCAGTCACAGTCGGAAATTAGTTAGCAAAGTGAGCGAAAGCCTTGTTGGCATCGGCCATACGGTGCACGTTTTCACGATAAGTTACGGCAGCCCCCTCGCGACGGAAAGCGGCCATGAACTCTTCGGCCAGCTTACGATGCATGGGGCGACCCTTCTTGCCACGGCAAGCCGCCAGAATCCAGCGAATTGCCAGTGTCTGCTGCCGCTTAGGCTTCACCTGAGTTGGCACCTGGTAATTGGCACCACCCACGCGACGGGAGCGAACTTCAACGTTGGGTCGGCAGTTATCAACAGCCGTCGTAAAGATCTCGATCGGGCTGCGATCGGGAATCTTCTCGGCAATGATGTCCAGAGCATCATAAAAGACGCCTTCTGCCACACTCTTCTTACCATCGTGCATCAGGCAATTGATGAACTTGGAAGCCAGACGGGAACCATAACGGGTATCGGGCTTAAGCTGATCAGCACTGGCTGTAAATTTGCTGGCCATAAATCTCTCAAACGTTTAGCAAGACGAAAACAAGCTCATGTTTACCGACTGACAATCTCTGACCACCGCGACAAGACAGATGTGTCCCACAAAAAACTGAGATGCCGACATCCGCCCCAATGATTGCCTACTTAGGCCGCTTAGTACCGTAACGGCTGCGAGCCTGCTTACGATTGTTGACACCCAGAGTATCAAGCACACCGCGGATGATCTTGTAGCGAACACCCGGCAAATCGCGAACACGACCACCACGCACAAGCACAATCGAGTGCTCCTGCAGGTTGTGCCCTTCACCGGGGATGTAGGCTGTAATTTCTTTTCCATTGGAGAGGCGAACACGGGCAATCTTCCGCAAAGCCGAGTTTGGCTTCTTGGGAGTCATCGTTTTCACCATCAGACACACACCACGCTTTTGCGGACAAGCCTCAAGCACCGGTGACTTGGTCCGGTTAGGTTGTTTCACACGTGGTTTGCGAACGAGCTGGTTAATCGTAGGCATAAATCAATCTGTCCATCAGGCTGCAGACATCTGCCGCATCAACAAGAACTATTTGTATGTGCTTACCAGATAAGAACTTACAGGCTCAAAAGACCAAAAAAGCTTGTCTGCGAGCGGATAAGTCTCTCTGGAAAGTCGAAAAGGATAACGTACGGCTGTTGAGAGTTCAACCTAACCGAGTGACGAACCCGACTTTCAGTTGGTTCTCACGCCTGGCTCTGTGCCAGTGCACATGAACCAGAATTGAAGCAGAGAGAGTCGACACATCGATTCTCTCTGCTTTAAATCACTAAAACTGTACCTGCGTCTTCTCAGGAACTTACTCGAGACGCCCCAAGCCACTGTTGGGCGAAATCTCTGGCTCGTTGAGCAGGTTGGCCCGGGCGGCCAGAATCCTGTCTCTTTCGGCAGTCAGCTCCGCGAGAGCTTCCGGCCGAATTCGAACCTCAGACTTCTGATGGAGCTTGAAGCCAGTTCCTGCAGGAATCAGGTGGCCAAGAATCACGTTTTCCTTCAAACCCACAAGGTAATCGGACTTGCCGGCAATGGCAGCCTCCGTGAGCACCTTGGTCGTTTCCTGGAAACTGGCTGCCGACAGGAAGCTTTCGCTCTGCACAGCGGCCTTCGTAATCCCCAGCAATTGCGTACTGGCAGAAGCTGGTCGCGGCTTGGCTGTCGCGATGGGCTGTCCGCCGGAAGCTTCAATTTCTTCGTTGACTTGAGCAATCGTTTCCAGCGGGACAATGTCGTCCTTATGGAATTCCGAGTCACCAGGATCGGTCACACGGCCGCACTGCTGAAGCTTCTGATTAATCTTGCGGAATTCAAACCGGTCAATCAGCACGCCTGGCAGCAATGTCGTGTCGCCGACATCATCGACACGAACCTTTCGCAACATCTGGGCCACGACAAGTTCAATGTGCTTGTCGTCGATGACCACACGCTGAGAGCGGTACACGTTCTGGATTTCATGCAGCAAATAGGCATGGACTGCTTCTTCACCACTGACTGCCAGAATGTCGTGAGGCACCAGCGGTCCACGAACAAGAGCATCCCCGGCTTTCACCTGCTCACCTGAGTGAACCAGCAGTTGTTTACCATGGGGAATAATGTGCTCGCGTTCGGTCCCGTCAACACCCTTGACCTTGATGATTCGCTTGCCGCGCTTCTTCTCAGCTACCAGTTCCACCTCACCATCAATCTCAGAGATAATGGCAGGTTCTTTAGGCTTACGGGCCTCGAACAGTTCCGTGACTCGGGGCAGACCACCGGTGATGTCCTGCGTACCCATCGATTCGCGGGGATTCTTCGCCAGAATCGAACCGGCAGCCACCTGCTGACCTTCGAGAACTTCCACCGTGGCCCGTTCAGGCAGGTAGTAGAAGTCCAGAATCTTGCCAGCACTGTCTTCCAGCACGATCTGCGGATGACGATCACCCTTATGCTCGATGATCGTCTTACGAATGTTACCCATGCGATCGGTTTCAGAGCGAACTGTCTGACCTTCGATCAAATCTTCGAACCGCACCTTACCACCCACTTCGCAGAGGATTGGTACCGAGTGCGGATCCCACGAGCAGAGAATCTGGCCCGCTTCAATCACTTCGTTTTCAGCAACCTGCAGAGTCGCCCCGTTCGGAATCGTGTACTTCTCGAGTTCACGATCTTTGCTGTCCACAACGGTGACTTCACCATTGCGCCCCAGCACCACGGCTTTACCATCCGCATTGACAACGCTGCGAACGCGGGCAAAGCGAACTCGACCACCCTTACGGCACTTGATTTCGCTGTCTTCCACGTCACGAGATGCCGTTCCACCCACGTGGAAGGTACGCATCGTCAACTGGGTTCCAGGCTCACCAATCGACTGGGCAGCAATCGTTCCGACTGCCAGGCCTTCTTCAACCAGTGCACCTGTGGAGAGATCCATCCCGTAGCAAAGCTGACAGATCCCCAGGCCTGCCTCACAAGTCATGGGGCTGCGCACCTGAATTTTCTCCAGGCCCATCGCCTCAATCTTGCGGGCAATCTCGATTGTGATCAGTTCATCCTCACGAACAACCACTTCATCTGTCACAGGATTGACGATGTTCGTCCGACTGACACGTCCACGAATGGCGTCTGCCAGACCAACTTCGACCTTTTCACCACGGTAAATCACACCGCGGGTAATCCCCTTGGTCGTACCGCAATCACGCATGGTGATGACAAGGTTCTGACAGATATCTGCCAGCTTACGAGTCAGGTAACCCGAATCGGCGGTCTTGAGTGCGGTATCAGCCAGACCCTTACGAGCACCGTGTGTCGAGCTAAAATACTCCAGCACTGTCAGGCCTTCGCGGAAGTTGGCCTTAATCGGTGTTTCGATGATTTCGCCGCTTGGCTTAGCCATCAAACCACGCATACCAGCCAACTGCCGAATCTGTTCGACACCACCGCGTGCACCAGAATCTGCCATGAGGAAGATCGGGTTCACATAACGACCTTCGTCACGAACGTCGTTCTTGAACTCGTCCATCATCGAAACGGTGATTGCTTCGCGGGCCTGAGTCCAGCGGTCCAGCGTCTGTTCATAGCGCTCTTTAGCCGTAATCACACCCTTCTCATAGTTCTTCTGGAACTTGAGAACGTGAGCTTCAGCTTCCGAAATCACCTTATCCTTATTGGGAGGAGTCTTCAGATCGCTGGCGGCAAAAGAAAGGCCCGAGCGTGTTGATTCGCGGAAACCAGTCTCCTTCATGCGATCTAGGAGAGCAATCGTTTCGCGACGACCCATTTCGAGATAGCAATCGGAAATCACACCCGCCAGATCGCGGCCTTTCATGGTGTAATTATAGAAAGCCATCTTCGGCGAGATCATGTCGTTAAAGACCACTCGTCCGACGCTCGTCTCGACCAAGCCACCCTTCTTGTAGGTGTCAGCCCCTTCGCCCTTGACTCGCTTGTCTTTCGGCAGGCGAACGCGAATCGAAGTATGCAGACGCACCTTGCCATGCTGGAAAGCGGTATAGACTTCCTGAGTCGAAGAGAATGTCATGCCATCGCCAATCAGGCCTGGCTTCTTCATGGTCACGTAATAGCAACCCATCACAATGTCCTGTGACGGACTAATGATCGGTGCCCCGTTCGACGGGCTGAAGATGTTGTGCGTCGACATCATCAGTGTATGAGCTTCAACCTGCGCCTCAATCGAGAGCGGCAGGTGAACGGCCATCTGGTCACCGTCGAAGTCAGCGTTAAAGCCACGGCAAACCAGCGGGTGAATACGAATCGCATTCCCTTCCACCAGCTGTGGCTCAAACGCCTGAATACCAATACGGTGCAGCGTGGGTGCGCGGTTGAGCAACACCGGGTGATTTGTGATCACCTCTTCAAGAATATCCCACACCTCTTCGTCGCGACGCTCCAGCATACGCTTGGCCGACTTGATCGTGTCGGCGTGGCCGAGTTCCTTCAGACGACGAATGATGAACGGCTGATACAACTCCAGAGCAATCTTCTTCGGCAAACCGCACTGGTGCAACTTGAGTGTCGGACCTACCACGATGACCGAACGAGCCGAGTAGTCAACGCGCTTACCCAACAAGTTTTCGCGGAAACGACCCTGCTTGCCCTTGATCATATCTGTCAAGGACTTGAGGGGACGATTCGACGAGCCCAGCACTGGCCGCTTGCAGCGATTGTTGTCAAACAACGCATCGACCGACTGCTGCAACATGCGTTTTTCGTTGCGTACAATCACTTCCGGTGCATTGAGATCAACCAGCTTCTTCAACCGATTGTTTCGATTGATGATGCGGCGATAGAGATCGTTCAGATCGCTCGTTGCGAAGTTGCCCGAGTCGAGCAGCACCAGCGGCCGCAGATCAGGCGGAATTACTGGCACACAGTCGAGCACCATCCACTCAGGGCGGTTGTCGCTGTCGCGGAGTGACTCCACAATCTTCAGACGCTTGATGAGTTCTTTCTTCTTCTGTTGGCTGTTGGTCTTCTTGAGCTCAACGCGAAGCTGCTGAGAAATCTCGACGAGATTCAGATCGAGCAGCATCTTCTTGATAGCATCCGCACCCATGTCGGCGTCGAAGCTGCCTTCGCCGAACTTGGTTTTTGCCTGACGATACTCCTCTTCGGTGAGCAGTTGCCCCTTCTTCAGAGTCGTGTCACCGGGATCAATCACCAGGTAGTCCTGGAAGTAGATCACCTTCTCCAGTGACGTCGTCTTCACACTCAGCAGAGCACCCAATCGACTGGGCATGCTCTTGAAGAACCAGATGTGCACGACAGGGGCTGCTAACTCAATGTGCCCCATTCGCTTACGGCGAACACGACTATGCGTGACCTTAACGCCGCAACGGTCGCAGATCATCCCTTTGTACTTCATCCCGCGGTACTTGCCGCAGGCGCATTCCCAGTCTTTTTCCGGACCGAAAATACGTTCACAGAACAAACCATCCCGCTCGGGACGATATGTTCGGTAGTTGATAGTCTCCGGCTTTTTCACCTCACCGAAGGACCAGCTCCGGATATCGTTAGGGCTGGCCAGATTGATCTTAATCGAGGAAAACTCATTGACGCGATCGTACGATGTTTCGCCGGTGCTCACCCAACACTCCTTGTGCGAATCGGTTTCGGCGCAGTCTGCGCAGCAACCGGTAAGACTAACATGATCCCGCCTCAACCTGCAACAAACTTGAGAATTTTCTTATTGACAGGTTCGCAAGAAAGCGAATTGAGAAGATCCAACCCCCAGGGACGCAGAGGCATGACCGCTGACGTGTTCAGATCGCTGGCCAACAGCAATCAGCCGCAGGTCGATTGATAACATCGCAATGCCATACAGGCACACACCTTGCGTCTCTTGAAAGAACTTTCTTTGTTTCGTTGACCCACAACAAAAGGCCACCTGGTTCAGGGGGCCACCTCTGAAAACGCCACCACGTTCTCAGGAGACGCTGGCTGACGCCTGGCCTGTGAAGTTTTTTCCGGTTGAGCCGTCGAGGGCTTCTCTTCGACGTCAATAAAGACATCGATCTGCTGCCCGACGTAAATCTCAACTGGTTCATCAGCTGCCAGGCTCTCAATTTCCAGTGGGCGTGAGTCCGACGAACCTTCTGCTGCCACTGGAGCGGAATTCTGGGTTTGTGATGGCGACGTGCCTTTGGTTCTCCAGTTGGGGTCAATGGCATAGATCACCTGCAGGACGCGGGTGTCCACACGCTCTTTACTATCACCAGTCAACGACTTTTTAGGCTGCGTGTAGGGCTCAACTCGCACAAATGAAAGATTGATGGGAAACTTGGCATCTCCACGCAAAAAGCCCTTGGCCGGCAATCCGGGACGAAATCTCGGGATATCCTGCTCGTCGATATCGACGCGCACATGGAGGGTCGATAGATCACCCATGATGATCAGCGGTTGACCAGGTGGCGTTCCGACGAATTCTCCAGGCCGCAAATCGACTTTCAGCACCACGCCATTGATCGGAGATTTCACCACCAGCCGGTCAATTTCTGTCTGGGCCTGAGCCACCTGCTGTTCGGCCCGGAGGACAGCCGCCTTCTGCACATCAATTTCATAACTCCAGGCACCGGCACGAAGTTTCTGATCCTGCGCCTCGGCATTCTCCAACCTTGCCCGGGCCATCGAGTAAGCCTGCTTTCTCTGGACGAGTTCCTCCTGCTGAATCACTCGTTTAGCCAGCAATTCTTCGGCACGGTTGAGCTGGTCTCTCTGCAACTCCAGATCCTCACGGGCTTCTGCCAGTTTTGCAGCACTGGGAGGCAGATCTTCGGGCCGAGGCAGCGCTTTCAATCGCTCCAACTCGGCTCTGGCCGACAGAAGTGCTGCCGTCTGAACTCCCAACTCGGAACGTTGCTTTCGATCATCCAGTCGAAACAAAACCTGGCCCTTTTCGACCGGCTGGCCCACTCGAACGGCAATTTCCGCAACGACTCCGGCCGTCTCAGCAGCCACCGAGATGTTTTCCGACTTCGCTTCAATCAGACCGGACCCGGCCACCACCTGTCGATAGGGTGACCTCGCCGGTTCGACAGGCGGAAACTGTGCCGGTGGGCGCACATTTTCCAAACTCATATGGACCAGCGAAAACGCCAGGGCCACGGCAGCAAGAACGGGCAATATCCAGCGGCGCATCAGTGAGTTTCCTTTGACTTGAACTGACTGATCACTTGAGAATCGGTCATCGACGATGACGGAGAATTACTGATATTCGTTACTCGACCATCACTCATTTCAATCATGCGATCACCATAGGAATAGACCCGCGAGTCATGCGTGACGACAATCACCACACGTCCCGGCTGAACTGATACTTCCCGGATCAGTTGCATCACTGTCCGGCCTGAATTTCCATCCAGTGCAGCCGTCGGCTCATCACAAACGAGTAAACGAGGTTCATGCACCAGAGCGCGAGCAATCGCCACTCGCTGTTGCTGCCCCCCTGACAGCTCACGGGGATAAGCCCCCGCCCGCGTCGCAAGTCCAACGCGATCCAGCATTTCTTTTGCCTTAATCAACGCTTTGGATCTGGGAACTCCCTGTATCAGCAGCGGAACACACACATTCTCAGTCGCTGTCAGAGCCGGCAGCAGATTGTATTGCTGAAACACAAAGCCCACATTCTGAGCTCGAAAACGAACCAGCTTGCCACCCTTCAAACGTGATTGAGGCGTTCCAAACAGTTCGACATCACCACTCGTGGGAAACAAAAGGCCGGCAATAATCGAAATCAACGTTGTCTTGCCGCAACCACTGGGCCCCACCAGCAAGGTCAACTGATTCGAGTAAAAATCAATATCCAATTCGTGCAGCACGCGATTGCGATTCGCGCCGTCACCAAACTCTTTCACCAGCTTCACACAAGCCACACCCACCTTCAATGGGGACTGCGTGTTGATCGAGGATTCTGGCATGAGCAATGTATTCATCGACACCCCTCAAACAAGCACGCAGATAAAGTTCTTGTACTGATTAGTATCTATCAAACTGACAACAATCGACTCGGAAGGCAGAATCTGACAATGATAAATCACACGGCTGACTTAGGTTCCATGTACTAACAATTTTATCGCCACCAGTGCGATGCCTTGCTATCGGAAAACCACGGCCGGTTCGAGCGTTAACACCTTTCGCAGACTTAATGCACTTGCCAGACAGATAATCAAAGTCACAGCCAGGCACGTCCCCCCGGCAATTTCCCACATCAGATGCAGACCACGCAAATCAGGCAGAAGCCTGGTCGTCGCTACAAAAAAGAGTGCCGTTAAGCCTAAACCAATCGAAAGACCAATCACCCCGACAACAGACGCCTGAAGGCAAATCATTCCGACAATTCCCCAGTTCGTGACTCCCATGGCTTTGAGCGCTCCAAACTGCTTCAGATTCTCAATGGTAAATAAGTAGAATGTCTGCCCTGCAATCGCCGTTCCGACAATAAACCCCAAGGTGATAGTGATTCCGAAATTCACAGGGATCCCGGTATTCTCCAGATAGTATTTGATATTGATCCAGACAAACTCACGATACGGCATGGCAATCAAACCCGACTTCTCGCCAATTGAGCGAGTTTGCTCATTAATCAGGCGACACACTTCATCAACCTGATACCCCTGCCGCCACAAACTGAACAGCCTGGGAGTATCGCGTGAACACGACTGGAAATGATTGAAATGGTGCGGAAACATCGCAAATCCCGACAATCACAGCCCGGCGATCATTCATTTCGACTTCACGACCGACCTGAAACGGCTCATTCGGCCATAGATACTTGTATCCATACTGATCCATCACGACGGCATCCGGCCGCTTGAGATCGCGAATATCTCCTTCAATCATTTTGACAGGGGCACCAATTAATGATTGATCGTCAACTCCCATCAGAATGACCTGGCGAAAGTTTCCCGTTTCGATTTTGGCCCGAGCCAGCCCTTTATAGATTTTGACGGCCCAGTCAACTCCCTCCACGCCACGGATCCGATAGAGATCACTATCGGAAAGGGGCTTAATTTCGTCTGCATTCTGCAGATAAGGATCCATGACCCAGATTTGAGCTTCTCGAACGTCTGCAATTGGATTCGCCGTGCGGAGAATAATGCCCACAAAGATCGAACATTGCTGGGCAATCAGCAGGACACCGAAGCCGACACCAAAAACGGTCCCGAGGTATTTCACGGGATCGCCATTGAGCATTTTCCAAGCCACCCAGTTCATAACTGGTGCTCCGTTATTTGTGTGTAGAAAACTGCCTGTAAAATCAATCCGCTTTTAAAAACTGATATTTATGAATCGATTTGACTAACCAGTTCCGGTCGGTTGGCAACCGTTGCTAATCCCGAGACTGAGAATCTATAGATATGACTGGCGATCTGCTCCACTGTGAGCTGATTGTATATAGTCTCCCCCGCCAATTGCCGGGCGATCGCCTGATGAACGTAGTAAAAAAGGACCTGTCCTACGATACTGAAGCCGCACTTCCAGATGGTTTCTTCAGGGATATCATCTCCCACAATCTGCATAAGAATTTTCTTGAGATACGTGGCCATCGGGCGGAGTTGCAACTCGATCACTTCTTTGCCCTCAGGAGTTGGCCTGGTCATTTCCCAGAGCATGATTTCCAGATGCCAAGCCGGCTTCTGACTTGCCAGATGCTCCTTGACCATTTCGAGAATGAAGTATTTCAACTGATGCAGTGGTGCCTGGGCCTGCCACTCCTCACTCGCCATGACCTGCCCCAGGTTTTCCTTGCAGACATGCACGTGTTCCAGAACGGCTTTGTAAAGACTGCGCTTATCACCAAAGTAGTACTTGATGGCCGCCACATTGGCCTTGGCTTCGTGACAGATCTCCCGGACACCCGCCGCATCAAATCCTTTGTCTGCAAACGTGAGACCCGCGGCTTCCACCAGCCGGGTCCGGGTGTCATCCGAAGAGGGAGGCATCACTTTTCCCAACAAATATAAACAAACGTTTGATTCATTCTAGTCAATCGGCCTAACATGTCAAACACTTGTTTTAAAATTTCGGCGAAGATTTTGTTTCGCCGTAACCCGTGCAGGAAATGCATCTTCCAAACCTTCACATTTAAGAACATGCACGTATGCCCCCTAGATACCTTGTGTCGCTGCGTTGACCTCTGTTCGACAGGGATCTATCTCTTTGCTGGTTACTCGCATTACGCCGGTTGCGCCATGCAGGCAGCCTTCATGCCAGTTGATGTGGTTTTGACTCGCGAATTCTGCGGGTCTTCACACTTGGCAAGTCGATAGTTGTTAAAGATCAGATTTTCTGGCAAATGAGAGAATCTGGAATGTTTACAGTGATTGCGAAGAAAATCGCGATTACACTGGGACTGGTTTTCAAAAGTCGTATCGACTCAGTCTTCACCTTGCCAGGCTGGCAGATATCAGTCTCTCGACCGAGCTGGTAACGCCCACCAGACAATCTCGAAGCTTTCGTTTCTCGTGTGCTTTTTTCGGAGTTAGTGACTATGGCAATGCTCATTTCTGGAATCGGGACTGCTGCTCCCGCATCGCGAATCCCGCAAATGGATGCTTATTCTGCCATGAGCAACACCTGTTGCGACTCCGATGAACATCGTCGCGTCATGGAAATGATTTATCAGGGATCAGGCGTCAAACATCGCGGCTCGGTTCTCGTCGGCGCTGAACCCGACGATTTCATTCGAGCGGATGATCGCGATGAATTCTTTTTCTATGAACGAGAAAACGAAGAAGATCACGGACCCTCCACACAGGAACGCATGCGGCAGTACGAGCAGCATGCCTTACCACTGGCCATCAAGTCTTCAGTCGCTGCACTCCGGGATGCAGGCCAGGATGCCAGAGAGATTACTCACATTGTGACGGTCTCCTGCAGCGGATTTAACTCTCCTGGCGTGGACATGGGCCTGATTGAAGAACTGGGCCTCAACCGTAATACCTCACGAACTCATGTCGGCTTCATGGGCTGCCACGGCTCATTTAACGGTCTGCGTGTCGCTCACGGATACACCGCTGCGGATCCTGATGCCGTCGTTCTGATGTGCTCTGTCGAACTCTGCAGTCTGCACCACCATTACGGCTGGACAACCGATAAGGTGATTGCCAATGCACTCTTTGCGGATGGTTCTGGAGCCGTCATTTGCCGTTCCTCGAAGATTGAGGATCGAAAGCCAGCCTATCAACTGATTCGCAGTGGCTCGTTCCTGGTGCCCAACACCAAGTTCGCGATGAGCTGGCGGATTGGAAATCATGGCTTCGAGATGACTCTCTCACAAAAAGTTCCCGCACTGATTGAAGAACACCTTGTCGGCTGGCTGACTCCTTTCCTCGCTCGCGAAGGACTCACCATCAAGGACATCGCCGGCTGGGCCATTCATCCGGGCGGTCCGCGAATTCTCGATTCCTGCCTCGCTGCACTTTCGCTGTCAAACAGCCATGTCGCCCCTGCCCGCGAAGTCCTTGAAAAGCACGGCAACATGTCCTCTTCAACGATTCTGTTTGTACTCGACAGAATGCGTGAAGAAAAAATCAATGGCCCGGTTGTCGCCCTCGGTTTTGGCCCTGGACTGGCGATCGAAGCCATGCTTCTGAAAGCTGAAAACGTCTGATCTCTGGCGATTCCTGCCCCTTACATCCCGTCAGCCTTTGTGCTATTGGAGTTGAGGTAGGCTTGCTCGGATCAATCCGAATTTGCCGGTTGCATGCCTCATGACTGTTAAATCACGGTCATGAGGCAAACCATTGACATCGACAGATCCCGGTCGATACGAACGGCATGAAATCCCATGTTTCTGTCGAACTCGTGGATCTTTTGGGCATGCCTTCGCAACTCATTGGCCAGCAGCCAGAGTTACGAAGTCTGCTTGAGTCTTATCAACCCCAAAAACTTGCCAACGGGGTGACCGAGACCTGGATCCCGCGGATCTCCAGCCTTGAGTGCATGGAGCCTGCTGCCCTTTCTGCCGGGCATGGGAAGTTGATCGCCTGGGGGCTCATTCGATTTGAACTTGCCGAAGCACAGCATGGTCTGCGCTATCAACTGACTCCCGAAGGTCGTCAGGCTCTGGGTTATGGCCTCTCGGTGGTTTCGTCAGAAACGGCCGATGACGAGTCACCCGAAGAGTTGACTGACTCTGAGTTGCTGGAGGTCTCCGGCAGTCGAGAAGGTTCCGAACTGGCTTCTGTCTGAGCTTTTGATTTTGAATCGCTAACCTCGACTGCTGGCTGGCCTTGCAGTCGCCCGACCAGATCATCCAGCGCCCCTTCTCTTTCGATGAATTCCCGAAACCTGCCAATATCAACTGGCCGCATGAACAGAGACAGGCTCGGCTCCAGAAAAATCATGAGCTGGGCAGCGATTCCCGCGAGTGGTTGGCACGATTCAACCACCAGAATGGCTGGAACATCGAGGTTTCTCTGCCTGAGTTCCTGAGCGACCCAGGCCGATAGCGCCCGATCTTCTGCGGATAATGGAAGCTTTCGAGGTATGGCGAAAGCATTTGCCCAGAACGATCGCCAGGTCATCAGATGGCACCATCAGCGTTCACAATCGGCCCCGATCGATGTCTTTCAATATTCGGGAGTATTCACAATCCCACAGAAACGCATACCCCAGATACTGTTACAATAGACGTTCGTCACGATCATGCCAGATTGCGACAGTCACGACGAGTGAAGACTCGCCCGCGAGCGGTTGCAAATTGGGAATTCTCTGCCCAACTTCACAAAATCCCGGCTGGTTCCTACAACCGGAGTTGATCGACAGATGAATTCCAGAAAGAGGCTTCCCACAGAGGATTCTGAGAGGTGCGTTGTCCCACTCAGGTCGTATAATGGTGTCCGCAAAGTCTACGCCAATTACCTGACAGGAACGCTCTGCTCAAAGCTTTCTGAGATGTTAAAGAGTGATTGACTGAGAGAAAGTCACTCTCTCTGGTGCTCGACTTCTGCAAAATTCACTGGCAGTCATGACGCCGCCAGATGTTCGTCACGGCTGACGTTGGATTGGTAATCGAGCGATACTCTGAAACTTCTCAGAGTTCGGTGGATACGAGAAGCATGACGACAACATCGGCTGGCCCAAGATCCTCGGCAGGAAATCCCTCTGCAGCCTGGGCCTCACCTCGTGAACCTCAAGCGGTGGCCCGGCTTCTGGGACAGCTCAACTGGCCATTGTCAGTGAACGCCCATGAACGCGATTCTGCACCTCAGGACTATCGTATCGAGCCCTGGCAAGGATCCGCAAAAGGACAGCTACTCGGAATCATTCCGGCACTGCACCCTGACCAACTGGGCTCGGCCGCCTTCAGACAATATCACGGCGTCAGATATGCCTACATGTCTGGTGCCATGGCGGCAGGGATTGGTTCCGAATCCATTGTGGAAGAAATGGCTCAGTCGGGCATGCTGGGGATTTTTGGCGCAGCCGGGCTTTCGCCTGAACGTGTTGAGCAGGCCCTGACCAGACTGGAACAGAATTGTGCGGGGAAGCCATGGGGCGCAAATTTGATTCACAGCCCCAGTGAACCTCGTCTCGAAGCAGCTGTGACAGATCTGTATCTCCGGCGAAATGTCCGGTTGGTCGAGGCCTCTGCATTCCTGGATCTGACACCCAATATCATTCGATATCGGCTTTCCGGTGTGCATCAGCGTGGACATGAAATCGTGGTCCCCAACCGTGTCGTCGCTAAAGTTTCCCGCGTGGAAGTCGCTACGAAATTCATGTCCCCCGCACCTCCTAAGCTCGTGGCCCACATGGTCTCAACGGGAGTTCTGACTGAAGAACAGGGACGTCTGGCGGCCTATATTCCTGTCGCTCAGGATGTGACTGCGGAAGCCGATTCGGGTGGCCATACGGATAACCGCCCGCTGGTGTCGCTGCTCCCTTCGCTGATTGTCCTGCGCGATCGCCTTCAGGATGAATTCAAGTTTGCCGAACCAGTGCGAGTCGGTGCTGCCGGGGGGATTGCCACACCCCAATCGACAGCCGCTGCCTATCTGATGGGTGCCGCCTATGTGATGGTAGGCTCTGTTCATCAGGCATGTGTGGAATCCGGAACCAGCGACGTCGTGCGAAAACTGTTAGCCGAAGCCCAGCAGGCCGACTGCATTATGGCACCGGCTGCCGACATGTTCGAGATGGGCGTTAAGCTGCAGGTCTTGCGACGGGGCACCATGTTCGCCATGCGAGCCGCCAAGCTCCACGAACTCTATCGCACCTATGCTTCGGTTGATGAGATCCCGGTCGCTGAACGCCAGCAGATCGAAAAGACGATGTTCCAGACCACACTCGACCACGTGTGGCAACAGACCGTCGAATTCTTCACCAGGCGGGACCCACGTCAGCTTGAACGTGCTGAAAAAGAGCCAAAACATAAAATGGCGTTGATTTTCCGCTGGTATCTGGGCCAGTCCTCACGCTGGGCGAATCAAGGCTTGCCAGAACGCCGACTCGACTACCAGATCTGGTGCGGTCCTTCGATGGGAGCCTTTAATGAATGGACGAAGGGGACCTTCCTCGCGGAACCTGCCGCCAGAAAAGTAAGTACTGTCGCTTTGAATCTGCTCTACGGAGCAGCCTATGTGCAGCGAGCCAATGCCTTGCAATGGACAGGCTTTCCTGTTCATCCTGATTGGCAGAGAGTTGTTCCACAGGAGCGACAAACTCTTCTCGACTTGATCAACTGATGGTTGTGGTCACAATCGACAGTGCGCATCACGTCCTGATCCCCAAGAATAAATGACCGGCATGGCTCACTCGACAATGTCTCACCTGGCGACCACACCACAGCACGCTGCGCCTGCTCAAGAACCGATTGCAGTCATCGGTCTTTCATGTCTGTTTCCGGAAGCGGCCAGCGCAGAGGAGTTCTGGTCGAATATCCGGCGTGGTGTCGACTGCATTCGTGAGATCCCCCAGACACACTGGAATGTGAGCGACTATTTCCACGCCGACCCGAAATCTCCTGATCGAACCTATGCCCGCAGGGGTGGATTTTTGAAGGCCGTCGATTTCGACCCGCTCGAATTCGGCATTTCGCCAAACAATCTCGAAGCGATTGATACCTCCCAGTTATTGGGGTTGGTGGCTGCCAAAAGAGCACTGGAAAACGCAGGTTACGGGCAGGAACGAGCCTTTAACAGATCGCGGGTTTCGTGCATTCTCGGAGTCACTGGGACTCTCGAAATGGTCATTCCACTGGGTGCTCGACTGGGGCATCCGCACTGGAAACGGGCTCTCGAAGAAGCGGGAGTGGCTCCCTCGGTGGCACAGGATGTCATCGAGCGCATCTCGGCAGCGTATGTCCCCTGGCAGGAAAATTCGTTCCCGGGGCTCCTGGGAAACGTGGTTGCCGGTCGGATTGCCAACAAGCTCGACTTGTGGGGCACAAACTGCGTGGTCGATGCTGCCTGCGCCAGTTCATTAAGTGCGTTACACCTGGCTCTGCTGGAACTGCAGGCGGGTCGGAGCGATATGGTGTTGACTGGAGGTGTCGATACCTTCAATGACATCTTCATGTATATGTGCTTCAGCAAAACTCCGGCGCTGTCTCCGACAGGAGATGCCCGGCCATTCAGCCAGAACTCAGATGGCACAATGCTGGGTGAAGGTGTCGGGCTGATTGTCCTCAAGCGACTGGCCGATGCAAAACGAGATGGCGACCGCGTGCTCGGTGTCATTCGAAGTGTAGGGACATCCAGCGATGGCAAAGGGACCGCAGTCTATGCTCCCAAAGCCGAGGGACAGATTCGCTGCCTGGAAGATGCCTATCAGCAGGCAGGGATTTCTCCTCACGAAATCGATCTGGTGGAAGCTCACGGGACGGGCACGAAAGTTGGCGATGCCACCGAAATCAAAGGACTGACGACGATCTTCGAAGCCGCTGCCAGAACAGTGGCCGTCGAGGAAAAGAATGCCTGGTGTGCTGTCGGCTCCGTCAAGTCGCAGGTCGGTCACACCAAAGCGGCTGCCGGCATTGCCAGTCTGATCAAAGTGCTCCTCGCACTGCACCACGAGGTCTTGCCTCCGACAATTAAAGTCGAGCAGCCGGCCGATGCTCTGCGTTCACATCCTGGCGTTCGCCAAAGCCCGTTTTATGTCAACATCCAGAGCCGCCCCTGGCTGCCGGGCCTGAATCGCAAGCGCCGGGCGGGAGTCAGTGCGTTTGGCTTTGGAGGAAGTAACTTTCACTGTGTCATGGAAGAAGCACCGGCTGAATGCCGCCCGCCACGTCAACCGGGGTGGGATGGTCAGATTCAACTGCTCGCGTTCAGTGGCCCGGATGAAGATCAACTCATTCGAACGATCAATGAGTTTCTCGCGCAGGCTCGTCGTTCACCAAAAACCATTCGCAAGCTCGCTTCACAATTGCGAAGCCAGTTTCGCGCTCAGGATCTCTGCCGACTGGCCCTGGTGGCTGATCTTTCCTCGACCGACTGGCAAACACTGGCAACACGAGCCATCGAGCAGATTGGCCGCACGCGGCAGTCTCCTTTCGAAGCACCTGTGCAATGGACACTCCCCGAAGGAGTCGCCTATTCGCGAGGATTCGCCGCTGGATCGATCGGACTTTTATTCCCCGGACAGGGATCACAGTATCCGGGAATGCTCCGCGATCTGGCCTGTCTCTTTCCCGAAATGCGGGATGTACTGGCTGCTGCCAATCATGCGTTTGCGGATGCACCTCGAACCGGAAATCGCGCCTGTTCGTGGGCATTGTCGGATGCGATTTACCCCGTCAACGTCTGGAATGACGAAGAGCGGGCTTTGGCCATGGCCCGGCTGAAGGCCACTGATGTGGCACAACCAGCCTTAGGTGCCGTCAGCCTGGGAGGATGGAGAGTTCTTCAACGGTTCGGAATTCGACCGACCGCTGTCGCCGGGCATAGCTATGGGGAATTGACCGCACTGTGTGCTGCGGGCCGATTTTCGCCGGAAGAACTCTATCGACTCAGTATGCTGCGTGGGCAACTCATGGCGGAAGGAGAACTTCAGCCTGGTGGCATGCTCGCAATCCATGCTTCAAGTGAAGTTGTCGAGCAGGCACTTCGCGAATTGAATCTCGAACTGGTGATTGCCAACCATAACAGCCCTACGCAAGTCGTAATCTCAGGTCGGCTGGATCAGATTACCCGGGCTGGTGAATTGCTGGGCAAGCGGAATCTGCGAGGCAAACAACTGGCCGTCGCTGCCGCATTTCATAGCCCGCTGGTCGCACAGGCAGCCCACAAATTTCGTCCCGCACTCGAACAGATTCCCTTTCATGGCGGATCGATTCCTGTTTATGCCAACTCCTCTGCCAAAGTCTATCCACAGGAAGCACAGGCTGCCCGCGAACTGCTGGCCAGTCAGTTGGCCAAACCTGTCCATTTTGTGGATGAGATTCGTGCCATGTATCAGTCAGGAGTGCGCACCTTTATCGAAGTTGGCCCCGGCCATGTGTTGTCGGGGCTGGTCTCTTCGATCCTGAGTGGGCAACCACATCAGGCTCTGGCTCTGGACAGTTCCCAGGGACGCCGACGGGGTGAATGGGATCTGGCCTGGCTTTTGGGCCAACTGGCTGTGAGTGGTCACGATCTTCAACTCACCCACTGGGATGCCCCCACCCTCTGGAGCAATCACCATCTTCCCGAACCGCGGGAAGGCACCATTCCCATCTGTGGTGCCAACTACACCAGACCCAAGCCACCCTTGCCTGTCAAAACGAAGGTGCCCGAGCCTGTTCAAATCCAGGTATCGAACTCTGACCTGCCAAGAGCCAACTTAACCAATGCCATCCGTCCGACGCCTCAAGGTTCATCGGAAGTCGTGAATTCGCACGCTTCATTCACATCATCAGCGATTGGATTGAACTCTTCCGAAGACCGTTTCCTCGCTAGTGCTCCGGCGCACTACGCTCAGACTACGCAAACGCTTCCGCTAAATTCTCCCGTTCAGATCAAGGATTCTTCCCCCGTGGCATCCTACCTTGAGACACTGCAGGCCATTCAGCAGCAGACCGCTCTGGCACATCAGACATTTCTCGCACAGCAGCAGCAGGCCTTGCAGTTGTTGACACAACTCATTCAGCATGTGCCAGCCGCCAGTCCCAATGGTTCAATGACCAGCCCTGCGACCCAGGCACTGGCAGCACCTCTGCCACCGGCAATGCCACCCATCGTGACACCTGCAGTGCCCCCCAGCGCTGCGGTTCCAGTTCTGGCACCAATGCCCGCAACAATGATCTCGGCTGTACCGCCAGTCGCAGTCTTGCCGCCAGCCCCGCCCATGATCACATCCGCCCAACCTGTCGTCTCGGCGGCTGTTTCAGCGGCAGCACCCGTCCCTGTACAAGCTCCAGTGCCAGTTGTCGCACCACCAGCCGGAAAGACGAATTCCGAACTCGCAGCGTTACTGTTGGAAGTGGTCTCTGAAAAGACGGGTTATCCCAAGGAGATGCTGCAACTGCGAATGAGTCTTGATCATGATCTGGGAATTGATTCGATCAAGAGGGTCGAAATTCTCAGTGCCATGCAGGAACGTTTTCCAAACCTGCCCGTCGTGTCTCCCGAACAACTCGGCTCACTTCAGACTCTGGCGGATGTCGTCGCCGCCTATCCCCAATCGACCACAGGGACTGCACCAGCAGTCGCAAAGATTCCCCAGGAACTGACTCCTCCAGAACCGACTCAAAACCGATCGCAGACGAGTCCTGTCAGCGAATTGAGCGGTCTGGCTGCCTCACTGTTAGAAGTAGTCGCAGAAAAGACGGGTTATCCCAAAGAAATGCTGCAACTGCGGATGAGTCTTGATCACGATCTGGGAATCGATTCGATCAAGCGGGTCGAAATTCTCAGTGCCATGCAGGAACGTTTTCCAAACCTGCCCGTCGTGTCTCCCGAACAGCTCGGCTCGCTCCAGACACTCGCTGATGTTGTCGCCGCCTACACGGGCGAAACTGTACCCTCCGCAGGCATCGCGGCGTCCTCGGCAGCGGATCAAAGTTCGGCTTCTCCTTCCGTGAGCATGCCGGCAGCTTCCCATGTAACCAATGGTTCTAACGGACATTCTGGTGGATCTGATCTCGCTAATGCCTTGCTGCAGGTCGTCGCCGAAAAGACAGGTTATCCCAAGGAGATGCTGCAACTGCGGATGAGTCTTGATCATGACCTCGGAATTGATTCGATCAAGCGGGTCGAGATTCTCAGTGCCATGCAGGAACGATTTCCAAACCTGCCGGTTGTGTCTCCAGAACAGCTCGGCTCACTCCAGACACTCGCCGATGTCGTCGCGGCCTACCCCGAGACCACTCCAGCGGGCTATCCAGAAAACACGTACGAGTTAAAAAAAAACACTTCATCTGATGCACTAGGCTCAGCCGGACTCGTCGTTGAATCCGCCCACAAAGAGAATCAGCATCCCCCGACGGTCATTGCTGGTGACAATCAGACCACGCCTCGTGAGACTCGATTCCCGGAACCACACTCACTCCAGCGTGGCCTTCTGAAAACAGTGGCCATTGCTCCGGCTGGCGAACGCCGCACGAAGGATCTGCTCCGGCACGAAGTCTGGATCACTGACGATGGCCTCGGAGAGAGCGGCCTTTCCCGCGCACTCGCCAGTGCTCTGATCAGCCAGGGCATCGCCTCTCGAATTGTGCCTCAGACAGCCACCTCGCAAGGGGCGTCTGTGGTGAATATTCCCGATACTCTCAGCGGCTTGATCATACTCCCCGGTGCAACGGCCCAGGATCCTCTGATCAACCTGTGGCAGAACCTCGAATGGCTGCAGCAGGTCTCATCGGCACTTCGCAAAGACATCATGGCCGGTGAAAGACGATTCTTAGGCGGAGTTGTCCGTCTCAATGGCCACTTTGGTGTGTCGAATACCAAAGCTCCGCGGCACATCGTCTCTCCAGAATCGGGCGGTTTGACCGGGTTGATCAAAACCGCCCGGCACGAATGGCCCGAAGTCACCGCGAGAGTGTTCGACATCGGACAACTCTCCCCCTCAGAGGCTGTACCGCAGCTCGTCGAGGAGTTTCTGGCCACAGGCCCTCTCGAAACGGGGATCGCGCAGTTTCCGGGAGAATCTCCCGTAGAAGTTCAGGTGGAATGGAACACGCTCAATGGGCAGGCCGCATCGGCTCAGGCGAACCCGGTCCTGACTGCTGGCGATATCGTTGTTGTCTCAGGTGGTGCGCGCGGCGTGACGATGGAAGCCGCCCTTGAATTTGGCAAAGCCCTGGGGACAACCATGGTGCTTCTGGGGCGAACGCCACCTCCTGATCTTTCTTTGGCCACCAACGGGAATGATCGACCACTGACGGAAATCGAATTCCGTCAGCAGATCATGAGCGAAAACCCCGTCGGCTGGACACCTCGTATGGTCGCGGATGAAGCCCGTCAACGACTGGCGCAGCAGGAACTCCGTACCAATCTGCATCGTTTTGCCAAGGCTGGCGTACGAGCCGTTTATCGACAACTGGATGTGTCGAATCCCTCCAGTGTCCGCCAGGTGCTGGCAGAGATTGTCGCTTCGATCGGCCCGATCCGGGGTTTGATTCACGGGGCAGGTGTGATTGCCGATGCACGCATTGAGCGTAAGACCCGCGAACAATTTGAAGATGTCATGCGTGTGAAGGTGCAGGGGCTGAAGCATCTCCTTGCTGCTATTGATCCATCTCAATTGCGCATGCTCGGGCTATTCTCATCATTCACAGGTCGATACGGCCGAACGGGACAGGCCGACTACGCAATTGCCAATGAAATTCTCAATAAGCAGGCACGGGCCTGGGCAGCACAGCATCCCGAGTGTCACGTGACCTCGTGGAACTGGGGGCCGTGGGATGGCGGCATGGTGAATGATCAGTTGCGATCCATCTTTGCCAAAGAACAGGTGGGATTGATTCCCCTTCGGGACGGGGCATCAATTTTTGCCAGTGAGTATTGCCAGTCGAGCGAGCGGCCGGTCGAAATCGTCGTTCTGGCTCCCGTTCAACCGACGGCTGCTGCATCACTCGTTGAGTCAGAGACGCCCATTGAAAAGACAAAGCCAGTCGTGGTCAGTCGCCAGGGGTTTGATCGATTACTGTCAGTCAATGACCATCCCTTTCTGGATGATCACGTGATTGGAGGAAAAGCGGTCCTTCCGCTGGCAATGATGCTCGAATGGATGGCTCATGGGGCAGCTCATCTTTCCCCGGGGATGGCAC
>VFQR01001076.1_pt1 | contig 23983 bp, 25 predicted proteins | sample 3512321 | NCBI WGS metagenome assembly VFQR01 (sample SAMN10412374, study PRJNA504923) | tailings metagenome | isolation source: Relicate 3 Philex TSF1 revegetated site | place: Philippines: Tuba, Benguet | collected 2017-08-29 | reverse complement strand
ATCGTCGTAAGGCGGACCGGAAACACTGAGCCTCTCCGGACAAGTGACCTTCGACCAGAGGTTGGGCATTTCGGCCATAAGATCGAGAAAGCGCTGAAAGTCGGAGTGATTGACGCCCTTCGAAACGTCCGGGCGTCCCATGTGATCGACCACGATCGTAACCGGAAGCAGTTTCAGGAACGGCGCGAGATCCGCGAGGTCCTGCGCTTCGAAGTACACGACCACATGCCAGCCGAGCCGCCTGATTTTCTCGACGATCGCGAGATAGACATCGCGTGGTTTGGAATCGACCAGTCGCCTCACGAAATTGAAACGAACGCCGCGCATGCCGGCAACATGCATCGCTTTCAGTTCTGCATCCGAAATATCGGACGATACATCAGCGATGCCGCGGGCCCGGTCTCCAGCCGCGCGCAGCGCATCGACGACGGCGCGATTATCCTTGCCGTGACACGTCGCCTGCACGATGACGTTCCGGGAAAAGCCGAGAAAGTCCCGGAGCGCGAAGAGCTTGTCCTTACCCGCGTCGCAAGGCGTGTATTTCCGCTCCGGCGCATAAGGAAATTCGGCGGCCGGACCGAAGACATGGCAATGCGCGTCGACCGCGCCTTCCGGCAATCGAAACTTCGGCTTGCTTGGATTTGGATGAAACGGAATCCAGCCCGGATCGGCCTGATTTCCGCTGCCTTTCTTGTGGCCTTCCTGAATGTGCCTCTCCCCTCGCGACCACGCGCGGGATACTCCGCGCGGCGCAACCGAGCTTGCCGGATACGTTTTCACTTGTACCGTGCGCACGGCTACGTCGCCTCCCCCTCGGCTTTTCTTTTCAGGGTGAAAGCAGATGCGGTTGCTGGCCATTCGAATTCCGGACAGGCCGCATAAATTTGCGCTATAGCAAAATCTCCCGTACGGGCGATGGCAGACTTTGATTCATGAAGTCCGCTCTTGCGCAGCTTGCGCTTCCAAACCTTCGGCACCTCAGGGTTGCGCTGGGGGTTGCAAAGAATCGCTCCATCACACAGGCGGCGCGGCTTGCGCATCTCTCACAGCCTGCGGTCACGCAGGCGATCGCCAAGCTCGAGCGGGAGTTGCGCATCGCGCTGTTCGAGCGGAGCCGGTCCGGTCTGCAGCCCACCGCCATCGGCACCGCCTTTCTTTCGCGCGTCGAACGTGCGTTCGAGCAACTTGCATCCGGCGCGCAACAGGCCCTTCGCGTCAGCAACCGCAGCAAGGAAAGCGGGTTCCGGAATTTCGATGCCTTGATGACCGCGCAGCAACTTCGTGCCCTGATCGCGCTTTCCGATCACCGGAACTTCTCCATTGCCGCCCGAGAAGTGGGCATCGCGCAGCCGAGCATTCATCGTGCCGCACGCAATCTGGAGAGTCTTTCCGGGCTCGCGCTCTTTCGCACGACACCGATCGGTATCGAACTGACGACCTCTGCACAGATACTCGTCCCCGCCGCAAAACTCGCCTATTCCGAGATCCGGCAGGGCCTCGACGAAATCAAGGAAGTGGCGGGTCGCGGCCGAAGCACCTTTCATCTCGGAGCACTGCCGATGGCTCGCAGCAAGATCGTGCCGCGCGCCGTGCATGCGATGATCCGCCATTCTCCCGGCTTGCAAATTCACGTGCTCGACGGACGCTACGAAGAATTGCTTCGCGGATTGCGCGAGGGCGACATCGACTGCCTGATCGGCGCACTTCGGAACCCGCAGACTGCCGACGATGTCATACAGGAGCCCCTGCTCTCGGACCCGCTGGCGATCGTTGCTCGCCGGGGGCATCCGTTGGCCGGCCGCGACAGTGTCCGGATCGAGGAAACGCTGGCTTATCCCTGGGTTGCTCCGCCAAAGACGACCCCAGCCGGAATTTATCTGTTTCAGACGTTGCGGATCGGCGAGATGGCACAAACCCCCGTGCGGGTCGTTTCCTCCTCGCTGGTTTTTCTGCGCGCACTCCTGCAACAGGGCGACTATCTGACCATCATCTCCCGGCATCAGGTCGAGGACGAACTGCGCGAGGGCGCGCTCGTATCCCTTCCCGTCGATCTCGAACACCATGATCTCGATATCGGTCTTACGTACCGCGCAAACTGGCGGCCTACCGCCGTCCAGAAACGTTTTCTCACGTTGCTGCGCGGAGCGGCGACGAACCTCGGTCCTGCCGACCGCACGCTATCGTCAGAATCAATGACCGCGAACGCCTTTGAATTGGTTGCTCCGGAACCGCGACCGTAACGCTTTGCAAAAAGCCTCCTTTGTGAGGCCTGCTGGGAGGATGGGATGAGAATTTGTGTTGCCGGCGCATATGGTGCGTTCGGAATCAAGCACCTCGACGCGCTCGCCAACATGAAGGACGTCACCGTCACATCCGTGATGGGACCGACACGCGCTAAGATCGACGCACTCGCTCGGGAACGCGAGATCGGTCATGCGGCCATCGACCTTGAAGAGTGTATTGCCCGCGACGATGTCGACGCGGTCATCCTCTCCACACCGACGCAAATGCACGCGTCACAGGCAATCGCCTGCATGCGCGCAGGCAAACATGTTCTGGTCGAAATTCCGATGGCCGACAGTCTCGCGGATAGCGAGGCGGTGGTGCGCATGCAGCGCGACACCGGCCTCACCTGCATGGCTGGCCAGGTTCGCCGCTTCAATCCCTCGCACCAGTGGATTCATAACCGCATCAAGCGGGGTGAGCTGAAAGTCCAGCAGATGGACGTGCAGACCTACTTCTTCCGCCGGACCAACATGAATGCGAAGGGAGAACCGCGCAGCTGGACCGACCATCTCCTGTGGCACCATGCATGCCACACGGTCGATCTGTTTCAATACCAGACCGGCGAAACCGTTTCGGAAGCCTTCGGCCTGCAAGGGCCCATTCACCCCGCGCTCAACATCGCGATGGATATGTCGATCGGTATGAAGACGCCGTCGGGCGCGATCTGCACGCTGTCGCTGAGCTTCAACAATGACGGACCGCTCGGCACCTTCTTCCGCTACATCTGCGACAACGGCACTTACATCGCCCGCTACGACGATCTCTTCGACGGAAAAGACAAACCCATCGATCTCTCCGGCGTCGCGGTTTCGAACAACGGGATCGAACTGATCGACCGCGAATTCGTATCCGCCATCAAGGAAAAGCGCACGCCGAACGCCTCGGTCGAACAGGTTCTGCCCGCCATGACCACCCTCGACCGCATCGAGCGGAGCATGCGCTAGACATAACAAAAAAAGGCGCTGCATGCTTGCAGCGCCTTTGCCTGGGTTCTGCCCGATATCTCGGGCGAAGCGTAAAGTTTACTGCTTCTTCCCGTCCTTGTCGTATTGCTTCAGGAACGCTGTGAGGTTCTCGACCTCCTTCTCGTTCTTGATGCCGATGAAGGTCATCTGGTTGCCGGGCATGAAGGCCTTCGGGTCCTTGATGTACACTGCAAAATTCTTCTCATCCCAGACGACGCCCGAGTTCTTGTTGGCTTCGCTGTACTTGAATCCTTCGATCGTTCCCGCCTTGCGGCCGAAGAGACCGTTCAGCATGGGGCCGACGCCATTCTTCGCATTCTCGCCGACCGTGTGACAGGCGCGGCACTTGTTGAACGACTTCTGCCCTTCCTTCACATCGGCAGCACCCGCCATGGTGGCGTACGCAACCAAAGCGCCGGCTAGCGGAAGCATCCTGAGTACGAGTTTCATCCGAGTGGAGTCCCTTGTTCGTGAGAAATCGGCACGCTCCGGATCGCGGAGCGTGCCGGTATGTCTTGGAGATTATCAGCCGAACATGTCAGCGGAGATGCCCGCGTACCAGCCCATATTCTCCGCCTGCGTCGTTTTGCGAAGCTCCGCCGACTCGCCGGTTTTCGAAATGAAGGTTTCGGTCGCGGCAATCTTGCCGTCCTTGGCTTCATAACGGCCGCCGACTTTCACTGCGTCGTCGGTTTCAATGAGGCTCCAGCACGTGTTTGCGTAGCGCGCCGGGAACGTCTCGGCCTTCGTCAGTTCGCCGCGGATCATGAGCGCAGCCACCTTGGCCTGGCTGTTCGCGGAGAAGCCCGACTTCGGCATGTCGCCGGCGATGCAGGCATCGCCGAGAACATAGATGTTCGGATCGACCGTGGACTTCATGCTCGCCGCATCGATCGGGCAGAAACCGCCCGCGTTCGTGAGCTTCGCGTCGATTGCGATCTTGCCCGCCGTCTGCGCGGGAATGACGTTCACGAGCGCTGCCTTGTAGGTTTCAAAGCCGGTGACGACCGTGTTCGTCTTCGGATCGACCGACTTCAAGCCGTCATGCACCTTGGGGCCGAGCCACTCGACCATGCCCTTGTAGTATTTCTCCCAGCCTTCCTGGAACAGGCCCTGCTTCGAGAAAGTTTCCTTCGGGTCGACGATGATGATCTTGCTCTTGTTCTTTCCGGCGGCCTTCAACGCGTGCGCCATCATCGAAATCCGCTCGTACGGCCCGGGCGGGCAGCGGAACGGGTTCGGAGGAGCAATCATGACGATCACGCCGCCATCCGGCACCGCGTCGAGACGCTTCTTGAGAAGCTGCGTCTGCGCACCCGGCTGCCATGCATGCGGCATGGCTTCTTCGTGCTCCTTGCCCCATCCCGGCACGGAGTCGTATTTCAGCGCGATACCCGGCGATACGACGAGGCGGTCGTAGGCAATGCGCGAGCCGTCGGCGAGCACGACCTGCTTCTTGTCGCGGTCGATCGCATTCGCCCATTGGTGATTCATTTTCACGCCATAAGCCGAAGTCAGTTTCTCGTAGCCATGGGTGATCGAGTCGTAGGAGCGGTAACCGCCGAGGTACAGGTTCGAATGGAAGCAGGTCTGGTAGCGCTTGAGCGGCTCCACCAGCGTAACGTCGATCGCGCCCTTGCTGTCGCGGGCAATGTATTTCGCGGCGGTCGCACCACCGGCACCGCCGCCGATGACGACGACGCGCGGCTTCGCCTGACCGATCGCAGGGACTGCGCTGAACGCAGCAGCACCGGCTACGGCAGCCGAACTTTGCAGAAATGTTCTACGTGTAAACCTTCCCATATTCCGTCCTCCCTAAAGTTTTTCCGTTCTACACACGCCGTACTCTACAAGGCGTTTCTTATTTTTTGCCCTGATCTTCAAAGAACGCAGCCAAAGCTGCAATCTCATCGTCGGACAGCCGTCCTGCGATCGTCTGCATGACCTCATTCTCGCGCTCCTTCGCGCGATAAGAACGCAGCACGGCAACGAACTGGTTCCTTGGCCATCCGGTAATCGGAGGAATTCCGCCCGTAGATTCACCGGAGAGCTGGTGGCAGGTCGTGCATTCCGATGCGAGGAACTGTCCCAAGGCCTTGTTGTCGGCCTGCGCGGCCGAAACCGAACCGAGGGCGAAGCCGAGGCCGGAGCCCACATAATAAAGCAAGGTGACCGGCTTCGAGGCCCGCGGACGGTGCCGCTTCCAGGGAAGACTCGCTCCCATCAGTCGACCTTCGGCGCGCTCTTGCTCTCGGGTGTTACGTCGATCACCCGGGCGCGGTTCAGGATCGTCACTTCCTTCTTGCAGTTCGTCATGCAGGCGTCCTTCCGCCAGAATGCTTTCTCGGCCACTTCCCGGTTATCGTCGAAGAACCCGGCTGCGTTCGGCATTTTGACCTTCCCGAAGTTTTCCTTCGAGAGAACGAAATCGTCTTTCACGATGTCGTTCATGTTCAACAAGAACGCCACGATTGCGTAGGTTTCGTCCGCAGTCAAAGACTGCGCATTGCCGTACGGCATGGCCCGGCGGATGTAATCGTAGACTGTCGAAAGGTACGGCCAGAACGAACCGATCGTTTTTTCCGGTCTGTCCGCCTTCAGCGTATTGAGGCCGCCTGCGAGCGGGGGCCACCGGCCCGCCCCTTCACCGAACTGGCCATGGCACGACGCGCACTGCTGCAGGAAAATTTCTTCACCTTGCTTCACGCTGCCCTTGCCGGGCGGCAGGCCCAGTCCGTCCGGACGCACATCCGTATCCCATGCGGCGACCTCTGCGGGCAGCGCGACACGACCGAGATTGAGTTTCTGCGCGGCGACGGGAGACGCGAGCAGCGCAAGCGCCAGCGCGGCGCCCAGAACTTTAAGAGACTTCGACATTTTCCGTCTCACCATTCTTGTGCACGAACCAGGTCTGGATACCGTTGTTGTGATAGATCGAGTTCACGCCACGGACCTTGCGGAGTTCATCCTTCGTCGGCTGGACATAGCCGGTCGAATCGAAGGCACGCGACTGCACAAGCATCTCCTGGCCGTTCCAGTCGATGTCGAAATAGAACCGTGTGAGCGACATCGGTAGCACCGGGCCATCGATGCGCGCCGTTCGCCAGTTTTTGCCGCCGTCGATCGAAACATCCACGCGCGTGATGATGCCGCGTCCGGACCAGGCAAGGCCGGTCAGCACGTTCGGTCCCTTGTGCTTCAGCGGCGCCTGCGGACTCGGATTGGTCACGACCGACTTAGCATCCATGATGAATGTGAAGCGCCGCGACTGACCGTTCTCAAGCAAGTCCGTGTACTTCGACGTTTCCTCGCGGTGTTGCCAGGGCTGATCGCCAACTTCGATCCGGCGCAGCCACTTCACCCACATGTTGCCTTCCCAGCCGGGAACAACGATGCGCAGCGGATACCCCTGCTCGGGACGCAGCGCCTCGCCGTTCATGCCCCAGGCGACCATGCAATCGTTGAGCGCCTTTTCGATCGGGATCGACCGCGTCATGCCCGCGGAGTCGGCGCCTTCGACGAGGATCCACTTTGCGTTCGGACGCACGCCGGCCTGCTCCAGCACCGACTTCAGCGAGACGCCCGTGTACATCACGTTGTGCACCATGCCATGCGTGTACTGGCAGCCGTTCAACTGCGCGCCGCGCCACTCCATGCCGCTGTTCGCCGCGCATTCGAGAAAATAGACGCGGTTCATGCGGTTGGGAAAACGCTTGAGGTCTTCGACCGTGAACACCATCGGCTTCTCGACGAGGCCGTTGATCATCAAACGATGCTGCGCCGGATCGATCTCCGCGATGCCGCCGTGATGCCGCTCGAAGCAAAGACCGCTCGGCGTGATGATGCCGTCGAGTTCGTGCAGCGGCGTGAAATTCACGGAAGACTCGCGGCTTGCCGTCAGCCATTCGACATCGCGCCGGACCACATGCTTCTCGTAGGGAGACGGCGAACCATAGGGACGAGCGGCAACACCATCGCCCAGATAGCGCGACCAGTCCGGCACTTCGGTAATGGCCGGATCGGGTTTCACTGGCGCCTGCGCCCGCGCCGGAATCGCGGCGGCAACGGCAGCACCGGCGAGGCCCGCGCCTGCGAGGAAGCGGCGGCGATCCATCTTCTTTTCCGCGGGGCCGATCAAGGGAGCGGCCGTCTGAATTTCGTGCTTGCTGCGCTTTGCGTCCATGGCTGCTCTATGCTCCGGAGATTTGGACACTGGTGTTGGGTTCGATCCGAACAGTCTTCACATCGGCCAGATGTTTCTGGACGACGTCCCAGATCGGCTGCCCTTCGACGTTCTGGTTCACGCTCGCCCAGCCCGCGACCGAATAAGACCGCGATGCCTCGAGCGGCTTCTTGGTGGAGAGTTGCGTGAGATTCGAAATCCGGCTGCCGACCGGCTTCGACACGTCGATCGCGTAACCGACGCCGCCCACGCGAACCATGTCGCCACCGCCCTGGAAATAAGGATCCGGATGGAACAGGTTGTCGGCGACATCTTCGAGCACTTCCTTCAGCTGCGCGCCGGTCATCGAAATGCGGTAGCAGGCCGGATAAGTGATCGCGGTTGCGTTCGCGACGGCTTCGAACGTGATCGGGTCGCCCGGCAGCAGGCTTCCACCCCAACGGAATCCGGGCGAGAGCGAAATTTCCGCATCGCGCTGCTTCAGCATCGCCTGACAGATCAGATCGTCGAAGGTGCCGTTGAAGTTTCCACGGCGGTACAGGAGCGATTCCGTGCGCGCGAGTTCGCGCGAAAGCATGGCATTGTACGGGGCGCGGATTTTTTCGATCAGCGCCTTCATTTGCGCATCGGCTGCGATCGCATCCGAGAACACCGGCATCAGCTTGTAGCGAACGCCCGCGACTTTCTTGTTCTTGACCTCGATATCGAGACGCGACAGGAACTTGCCGTGCGAACCGACGCCGACCAGCACGGTGCTGCCGACCCGAACCAGATCCGGAAGAGCGTCGTGCGTGTGTGAGGTAAGAATAACGTCGATGCCGCGCACGCGGCTTGCAAGCTTCTTGTCGACGTCAAATCCATTGTGGGACAGGAGGACGACGACATCGGCTCCTTCCGCCCTCGCCGCGTCGACTTCCTTCTGCAATTCCGCTTCGCGGATTCCGAACTCCCAATCGGGCATCATCCAGCGCGGGTTTGCGATGGGCGTGCGGGGGAAAGCCTGTCCGATGACGTCGATGCGTGCCCCGCCCTTCGTGAAACTCTTGCGTGCCTTGAAGACCGGTTCCTGCCATTCGACGCTGCGAATGTTCTGCGCGAGAAAAGCGAACGGCGCTTTCTCGGTAATCTCCTTCACGCGATCGGCACCGAGCGTGAATTCCCAGTGTCCGACCATCGCGTCGACGCCGAGCAACGACATGGTGTCGACCATGTCCTGTCCCTTCGTCTCCAGCGCCGTCCAGCTGCCTTGCCAGGTGTCGCCGCCGTCGAGAAGAAGCACGTTGTCGGCACCGCGCTGCGCACGGATCATCTTCACGAGGGTCGCAACGCGATCGAGACCGCCCATGCGCCCATAGTTTTTGGCAAGCTGCGTGAAGTCGTCGGCAGTCAGCGCGTAAGCCTCTGCGCTGCCCGTTGCAATCTTGAAAAACTCACGAAACTCGCGGTCCGTGAGATGCGGCGGTTGTCCCTTGGCTTCGGCCACGCCGATGTTGATCGACGGCTCGCGGAAATAAAGCGGCACCAGTTGCGCATGGATGTCTGCGATGTAGAGCAGCGTGAACGTGCCGAGCGGGTCGAACTGAGCGATCTGCTCGGCCGTCAAGCGCTGCTGCGCGGCGACGCGGCCGAGCGGACCCAGGCCGGAGGCACTGACGATGGTGGATGCCGCTGCGGCAGCCTGTAGAAAATTTCGACGCGAGATCATTCGCTGCCACCGCCCTTGCCGGTTGCGTCAGTAGAGTAGACAGAATGTCGAAGGCAGAAGCCGGCGTAAGCGGCTTAGCTCGTGCTTACGCCAGTTCTATTTTATTCGTCGCGACATACTCGCTGCCGTCGTCGTCCTTCCAGACGAAGCGGAACTCGCCCGCCTGCGTCACCTTGAAGAAGAACGACTGATACGGATTGGCGGAAATCGCCGGATGCCAGTCCGATTCAAGAAACGGCTTGCCGTTGAACGACGCCGTGAAGGCCTTGATGATCTTCCGCGGGATCACTTTGCCGGCGGAGTCTTTCCGCTGGCCGGATTCCATTTCGTGGGAAATCAGCGTCTTGATTTCGATGATCTCGCCGGCTTTCGCTTTGGCGGGAACACGAACTCGGGGTGTCGGATTGCTCATATCGATACCGCTTTCCTGATGCGCAGCGGATTAACCGCCGCAACCGCCAATGGTCACTTTGACTTCGGACTTCGCCATGAGAACGTTGCCATTCGACATCTCTGCGAGACAGACGACGTTCTGCGTCCGCGCGAGACGCATGCGGAACGAAACCACGGCCTTGCCCGAGGCAGGCGTAAAGCGATAACTGACGACGCCCGGAAGCGGGTTCTCGTCGGCGAAAACATGGATCGCCTTGACGTAGTCGGCGTCCGTCATCGGGCTTTCGACTTCGACCGTAACCGGTACAACCAGGCCGTTCTCTGCGATCTGGGGCGCATCGAGCTTAATCTTGCCCGAACCGATAGCCTTGTCGCCAAAGAGCTTCTTGATTTCGGCTTCCACCGCGCTCGCGCTGGCTTGCGCAAGCTGCGGAAGGAACGCAAATGCCAGCGGCACGGCAGCGAGTCCCGACAGGACCTGGCGGCGTGACGCAATTGGCTTGGTTACAGCCATCGGCCTCTCCTTTTCGATTTCATCCCACGCCTGCTTGTAGCAGGGCTATTCTTGAACATATTCTCATATTAAATTTTTTATATGTAAAGCCTCCAAGGTCTACGAATGCGCAAGAAACCGAAAATAGTGCGAAGGCTAACCCGGCGAAGTGTCTTCATCGCCTTCTGGCTCGTCGCTATAGGCGCGTTGTTTTCAAGCGCTTTTTCGCGATCCGATGCCGCCGAACTCGTGATGTTCGAGAGCCATGGCTGTCCGCGGTGTCTTATGTGGCACCGCGAAATAGGCCCGATCTATCCGAAGACTCCCGAGAGCAAAGTCGCTCCGCTTCGTCGAATCATCCTGTCCAAAGACATGCCGCTGGACATTTCGCTTGCGTCGCCTGTAGTCGCCACGCCAACCTTCGTTCTCGTCGAGAACGGAAAGGAAGTCGGCAGGCTGACGGGCTATAAGGACGAGGCGTCGTTCTGGGGCCTGCTCGGCGTACTGCTTCAGAAATTGCCCAGCGCCGAACGCGATGCGGACCGGAGATTGCTATGACACGAATCGTATCGAAGTCGATCGAACGCGAACTCCGCGACGGCGCGGAGTTTTCCGACGAACTCGATCAGCTGATGCGCAACGCCCGGGAAGCAAGCGACTTCCTGAAGGCGCTGTCCCATGAAAGCCGGCTGTTGCTGCTTTGCCTGCTCGCCGAAGGCGAGCGTTCGGTGACCGAACTTGAAACCATCCTTTCCCTGCGCCAGCCGACCGTCTCGCAGCAGCTCGCGCGGCTGCGCTTCGACGGCATGGTGACGACGCGGCGCGACGGCAAGGTCATCTATTACAGCCTGGCGAACGAAAACGTGCGTCAGGTCATTTCGGTGATCTACGGAATCTTCTGCGAAACGGCACGCCCCGAACAAAAGAAATAACCGGTATTCGGGGGCCGTTACCCCGCCCCGAAAGGTGGAACAAGGCGCGAGGACAATGTCGGCCTCTGCATGGTCAGTGACGCTCGCAGGCTTCGCAATCGGCGCCGTCGCCGGTTTCGTCACCCAGCGTTCGCGGCTGTGTTCGTTCGGCGCGATCGAAGACGCAACGGTCGCAGGCGACACGCGGCGGATCCGCATTTTCGGTCTCGCACTCGGCATCGCGATCGTCTTCACCCAGTCGCTGATCGTCGCCGGTTACTTCCAACCCGCCAATTCGAACTACGTCGCTTCTGCAATTCCGTGGATCGGGTTGCTGTTCGGCGGTCTGATCTTCGGCCTCGGCATGGCACTGGTCGGCACCTGCAGCTTCGGCTCGCTGGTTCGTCTGGGCGCTGGCGATCTCCGAAGCCTCGTGGTCGTGCTGGTCTTTGCCGCGACGGCATTGGCCATCCTGCGCGGAGTGTTCGCCGGGATCAGGCTCTCCTTCTTCGAGTCCTATCCAATCCGGCTCGCATCGGGGACGCCTGCCGATCTTCCTTCGATACTTGGGAATGCATTGAACGCAGACTTGCGGCTTCCGCTTTCGCTCGCGATCGGCGGCCTGCTGATCGCTCTCGCTGCATTTCATCCGCGCCTGCGCAAGTCGCCCCGTCTGCTCGTCGCCGGTATCGCGCTTGGCCTGTGCATCGGACTCGGCTGGCTCGCCACCACGTTCTTCGTCGATGAGTTCGAGGGGCCTTCGAAACCGCAAAGCCTGACGTTCGTCGCGCCGGTTGGCCGCGCCATCTTCGGTGCCCTGCTCTCTCCTTCGACACTCATCGAGTTTGGCGTAGCCAGCGTGTTCGGGGTCATTGCCGGCTCGTGGCTCTCGGCCGTGCTCGCGAAAGAGTTTCGCTGGGAGGCCTTCGACGACCAGCGCGAAATGCGCCGCCATCTCGGCGGTGCAGCATTGATGGGATTCGGCGGGATCCTCGCAGGCGGCTGCACCATCGGTCAGGGACTCACCGCCGGATCGCTGCTTGCACTTTCCTGGCCGCTCGCCGTTGCGGGAATGATCGTCGGCGCTCGCCTTGGAATAATCGTCCTGTTCGAGGGCTCGTTCCGCGACCTGGTGCGCAGATTTCTATAACGAGCGAAAAACACTTCTTTTCATTCGTATACTTCTATGTATCCTTGTAACTGCCCTAAAGAACAAAAATCAATTACATCAAAAGGGTTCGGAGGAAGCCAAGATGAAACTCACCGGAGTTGTGTTCGGCGTGCTGTGTGCGTGCGTCGCCTTTATGGCGCCCGCGAAAGCGCAGGACGACGCCACAGAAAAAGCAATCGAACAGTATCGCCAGATGTTGAAAGCCGATCCGTGGAGCAATCCCGGCTTGCTGGATGCAGACCGAGGCGAACAACTCTGGAAGGCGCCGCGCGGCCCGAAAAAGGTTTCGCTTGAGAAGTGCGACCTCGGCAAAGGCCCGGGTGTCGTCGATGGTGCGTTCGCCGAACTGCCGCGCTATTTCGCCGATGCGAAGAAGGTCCTCGATCTGGAAGGCCGCCTTCTGTGGTGCATGGAAAACCTGCAGGGCTTCGATCGCGCCGAACTCGTGAAGAACCCGCATCCGTCCGGGGGCAAGCCCGTCAAGGAACTGGGTGCGATCGCGACCTATATCGCGAACAAGTCGAGCGGCATGAAGTTCGCGCCGAAACTCGACACGCCGCAAGCAAAAGCCGTCGTCACGCTCGGCGAAGAACTTTTCAACCGCCGCTCCGGACCGTTCGACTTTTCATGCGCAAGCTGCCACTCCACCTCCGGCCAGCGCATTCGCCTGCAGGGGCTCCCGCATCTCTCCGATCCTGAGGAAGCCCGCAAAGTCGTCGGCGAATGGCCCGGCTATCGGGTCTCGAGCAGCCACGTGATGACGATGCAGCACCGCGTTTTCGACTGCTACTGGCAGATGCGCATGCCGCGGGTCGAACTCGGCTCGGATGCCACCATCGCGATCATTGCCTTCCTTTCCAAGAAAGCCGAAGGCGGCGAAATCTCCGCCCCCGGCCTCAAGCGGTAAACGAGGAAACGTCCATGCGAAACATTCTCGCCATCACCGCACTCGCCGCTCTGCTCGCCGGCCCGGCCGCGCACGCGCAACAAGCCCCTTCCGCGGATGACGCCATCAAGGCGGCCTTTGCGAAAGCGCCGGACGACTGGAAAGACCGGCTCATGCCGGACGAGACGATGAAACAATGCTCGGCGTACAAGAACAATCCGCCCGCAGCCGTTGCCGCACAAATCCAGAAGGCGGCCAAAGCGTCGATCAAATATCCCGACGACGGAAAGCTGATGGGCGACTGGAAGAAGGGCGAAGCCATCGCGCAGTCCGGCTACGGCATGCGTTTCAGCGACTACCCGCCCCAACGCGCGAACGGCGGCAATTGCTACGCCTGCCACCAGCTCGCGCCGAAGGAACTGAGCTACGGCACGATCGGACCGAGCCTTCTGAATTACGGCAAGCTTCGCGACTACAAGGAAGAAGCCGTGAAAACGGTCTACGAGCGCATCTACAATTCGCATGCGTCGCTGCCGTGTTCGAACATGCCGCGTCTCGGCGCGAACGGCGTACTCACGATCGACCAGATCAAAGACGTCGTCGCGTTGCTGATGAGCCCGGAGAGCCCGGTAAACAAGTAAGCAAGTCAAGGAAGGCGCGCTGCATCGCGCCTTCCCGCTTTCCTTCGCATCCTCTTCTGCATAACGTCAGCCCCATTCCGGGAGAGTCTCATGAAGAACAGGCGTGAAGTGTTCGGAGCCCTGATCGGTTCCGGCGCCGTGCTCGCTGCGGCCAGCGCGGTAAAAGCCAATCCGGTTGCGCTGAATCTCGCGCAGGTCAAAAAAGATACGGATGTCGCCTGTCTCTATCACTGCGATTTCGGCGACCCAGGCCGGTTCTCGCAGATGATGCAGAACATGCTGAACCACTACTCCGCCTACGATTTCGACCCGCTGAAGCTGAAGCTCGTGGTTGTCGCGCACGGCGCGGGCCTCAAGTTCTTTCTTGAGGATCGCAAGGACACGCCCTGGGAAAAAGACGAGATCGATCCTGACCTGTTCAAGCGCTTCACTGGCCTGACCAAGTACGGCGTCGAAGGCTACCTGTGCCAGATCACGTATAAACGACTGAAGATCGATCCCGCGAAAACGCGCAAGGAATCGTTCCTTAAATTCGTTCCGTCCGGTGTTGCAACCGTCGCCGAATTGCAGACGAAAGGCTTCGCCTATCTGAAGGTGGGCTGACCGGAACGCGCGTTCCGCGCCGGCACGCGATCAGAAATCCAGCTTGTCGCGGATCGCGTCGATCCCTGCTTTTGCGCAGGCATGATCGGCATCGCCGCCGGGCGCACCCGACACGCCGACCGCGCCGACGAGTGCGCCGCCCGCCTCGACCAGCACGCCGCCACCCACGATCACGACGCCCGGCAAATTTCGAATGCCGGCCTGCGGTGAGTTCGCGGCGGTGGCCGCAATCAGATCCGTCGTATTCGTCCGGAAGGAGACTGCCGTCCACGCTTTTCCCGTAGCCGTCTGCACGGTATGCGGCCCGGCGAAACGGTCGCGCAAGAGAACCTGTGTGACGCCAAAGCGATCGGTTACAGCAACGGCCACCTGAAAGCCGCGCTTCTGGCAGTCGCTCAGGGTTGCCCGCGCAAGCTCAAGCGCGATTTCGGGGCTCAGCGTTTTGTGCGTCACCAACGCATCCTGTGCGTGCACCGGATGAGCCACCAAGGCCATCATCAATCCGCCGAACAGCGCTTTTTTCATTTCGTTTCCTCCGGCACCTTTCATCCAGGACTACGGGCGTGTCTTCGTCAGTTCAGCACTTCTCTGCCCGCCTGAATACCTGCCATGATCCGGTCTTCTCGTGAAAGCAGTAGTTTCCGGGGAGTGCCTTCACAAACCGCAACTGCAAGGCATCATCGCCCATAAGAAGCGGACTTTTGACATCGTCGATCAATACGTAATCCGGGCGTACCAACGAGACTTTCGCCGCCGCCCGCGACAGGTCGTCATTCGTGAAAATCTGGGCAACCAGATCGCCGGTCCAGAGCACCGAACGCACGCCGCTGAGATGTTCCGTCAGCAACGGCAGCGAACCGAACCAGGCGACCTTCCCTTTCGCCGCATAGCTCTTCAACACCGCCGCACGTTCGTTCAGGAGCGCGCAATGGCGCTCCGGAAGCACGAGCCCGTCGGCGCAGCCCGCGCGTTTCTGCAGCGTCCAGCCGACAAACCGCCGCTGCTCCGGCTTGAGTGCGAGGTCGTCGACATACTCGGCGGCGAGACGCGATGTCAGCGGCAAGGCGACCGCTGCGACAACGATCAGCGCTCCGAGCCGGCGCGCCGGGTTTGCGATATGCGGAGCGAGCAGGATTGCGTAGAGCGCGATCAGGGCAAACAGACAGATATCGATCGGCCGCACGATATAATACGGCATCCACACCAGAATGACCGCCGCGGTCGCGGCATCGACGAGATTCGGACGCGGCGTAGCGGGACGGAAGATCGCGAAGATGCATAGCGTCAGGATGTACGCGGAGTGCAGCGTCATCACCACGGCGACAAGCCTGAACGCGAACGGGAGTCCCGCAAGCCCGACCGAAGCGGCCACGATATTGTAGAAGGACTGCGCAAACGCGAACGGATTCGGAAGAATGCCAGCCGTAAGCCAGTAGAACGCGATGGTCGCCGCGACGACGAAGAACGCACCGCCGAGCGCGACCAAGGTCGATACGGCAATCGTACCAAGCTTCTGTTCGCGCATCAGCAAAAGCCACGCGACGCCCAGTCCTGCCATCGCCGCTATGCCGCTTTCGAAGTTGTGTAGGATCGCCGCCGCAGCAGCCGAACCCGCAATTGCACTGGCGACCAACGGGCCGCTGCGCATCATCGCAACGGCGCAGAGCGGCGCGACAACCAGCATGATCAAGCGAATGCCGGAGAGATTTGCATAGATGATGCTTCTTCCGAGCGCGTAGAGCCAGGGCGCCGCGATCAAGGCCGCTACGACGAGGGCGAGCAGCCTGCCGCTCAACGGCGAGTCCTTGGTGCGCGCGAACACCACCAGGAAAAGGATCAGCAGGAAGGCGACCTGCCCCAACTGCAGCAGCTTCACAAAGTCCACGAAGCGCGAACCCCAGCCGAGAAACGAGATCGAGCCGAGAAACACCTGGATCAATACGCCGTAGCCCGCGGGATGGCCTGCAGGACTGTCCGCCGAAAACAAATGTCCGTCGGGAAGACGGCGGACCTGCGAGAACATGACGTTGTAGTGATGATCGGAAGCGAACAGCACTTGCGGCGGAAGAAACGTCTGACCGAAAAAGACCCAGCCGACGCTCGCCGCCGTCAGCCCGACGATGATCACAACCGGAACCCACGCGTTGCGATTTTCGCGTACGGCGAGCGCCGCCACCGCGAGCAACAGTACCGACACCGCGTACAGGAGCAGCGAGCGATACCCGACGCCCAGCCCATGCAGCACCAGAAAGACCAGGAGCCCGGCCGCAAGCAGCGGCCCGATCCGCATTTCGGAATCCCGCTTGTGCGAAAACCAAAGCGCCGCAAGCGCACCGAGTGCAAAGGTTACGAGGAAGGCCATGTAGGCCATCGTTCGCGCACGGGTATCGATGTGGAGATGGCTGTTCCAGACTTCGGTCACGAACGGTCCCGGCCCCTGGGGGCCCGCCGGTGCGAGAAAGAAGACCGCGATCGCAACGACGGCAGCCAGCGTCACCACACCTGCCGCCAGGGGATTGTAGGCGAGCAAGGCGGACAGCGATTGGGTCGCCTGCTCCCGAAATTCCCTAAGCCAGTTTGCTCCGGGCACAAGGCGAGAGACTTGCCAACTCATTTGACATCCGAAAAACGAAGGGAGAAAAGGCCCGGAGCGATAGGGGAAATCCTGCCGCCGCACGCGTGCGTTTCACGCTATCATACGGGAATCACAGGGGCAATTTGCCCGGCTCCGCCCTCGTGACCGGGGCCGCGAACCGACGCGTTTGAAAAGAGTTTCTGGATGTCTGCTTCCGCAAAAATCCCCTCCGGCGCGCGGGTCGTCGTTACCGGCGGCGCCGGCTTCATCGGCTCCGAAGTCGTCCGCCAGCTCGTCGATGCCGGCTGCGACGTCGTCGCCATCGACAACCTCGTCAACGGGCGACGGGAGAATGTCGAAGGGCTCGACAACCGCCGCTTTCGCCTCGACGTGCGCGACATTCGCGATCTCGACGGCGTTGCGCAGGCCGTGAAGAACGCGGACGTCGTGTTTCACCTCGCCTGCCTCGGCGTGCGGAACTCGATCCACTCCCCCAAAGAGAACAACGACGTCAACGCAACCGCGACACTCAATCTCGTTGCGCTTTGCAAGGAACTGAACGCGGGCCGCTTCGTCTACATCTCCAGTTCGGAAGTCTACGGCACGGCGATGACGGTGCCGATGACGGAAAACCATCCGGCATTCCCGATGACGGTCTACGGCGCGGGCAAGCTCGCCGGCGAGTGTTACGCACGCGCCTATTGGGAAACCTACCGTTACCCGACCGTCGTGATCCGGCCGTTCAATGCCTTCGGTCCGCGCAGCCATCACGAGGGCGACAGCGGCGAAGTCGTTCCGAAGTTCATGCTTCGCGCCATGGCCGGCAAGCCGCTGATCGTATTCGGCGACGGCACGCAGACGCGCGACCTCACCTTCGTCTCCGATACGGCGCGCGGAATCCTCATGGCCGGTTTCTCCGAGAACGCGCTCGGTCACACCATCAACATCGGCACCGGACACGAATTCACGATCACCGAAATCGCGAAGGAAATTTCCGCGCTGGTCGCCGGCGGAAAGGCGCAAACCCAGCACGATGCACCGCGTCCCGGCGACGTGCTCCGGCTCTGCGCGGACATCGGCAAGGCACGCGCGCTGCTCGGCTTCGAACCGAAGTATTCGATGCGCGAAGGCCTGCGGCTCCTTCACGAATGGTACGTGTCGAGCGGCAACGCGGCGGCCGACCTTCTCAAGGACGAAGTCGTTCACAACTGGAACGCGCCGAAGGCCAGCCATGGCTGAGAACCGGCCCATGATCCCGGTCGCGAAGCCCGACCTCTCCGACGAAGAGGCCGAGGCCGCAAGCGCCGTCATCCGCTCCGGCTGGGTGACGCAGGGACCCGAGGTCGCGAAGTTCGAGGCGGAATTCGCGGCCGCCGTCGGCGCGCCCTATGCCTGCGCGGTATCGAGCTGCACCACCGCGTTGCATCTCGCGCTGATCGCGGTCGGCGTAAAGGCCGGCGACGAAGTCATCACCGTCAGCCACTCCTTCATCGCAACGGCAAACGCGGTGCGCTATTGCGGCGCGACCCCGGTCTTCATTGATATCGAGCCCACGACCTTCAATCTCGATCCGGCGCTGCTCGCGGCCGCGGTGACGCCGAAGACCCGCGCGATCCTCTGCGTGCACCAGATCGGCATGCCCTGCAATATCCATGCGATTGTCGCGTTCGGGAAACAGCACGGCATTCCGGTCATCGAGGACGCGGCTTGTGCTGCAGGCAGCGCAATCGTCGGCGCGAACGGCGAAAAGGAACTCATCGGCAAACCGCACGGCGACATCGCGGCCTTCTCGTTCCATCCGCGCAAACTGCTGTCGACCGGCGATGGCGGTATGCTCACGACGCGGAACGAGCGCTACGACGCGGTCTTCCGCCTCTTGCGCCAGCACGCGATGAGCGTGCCCGACACCGTTCGTCATGGCTCCTCGCAGGTCATCTTCGAGAGCTATCCCGAAGTCGGCTACAATTACCGCATGACTGACATCCAGGCCGCGATCGGCCGGGTGCAGTTGCGCAAGCTCGACGCGCTGGTTTCGAAACGCCGCACGCTCGCGGGCCGCTATGCCGCTCTGCTCGGCGACACGCCCGGCCTCGCGCTTCCGTTTGAACCGAACAGCGTCCTCACCAACTGGCAAAGCTATTGCGTCCGCCTGCCCGACGCGAGCGACCAGCGCGCGGTGATGCAGTTCATGCTCGACCGCGGTGTCTCGACCCGGCGCGGCATCATGTGCGCGCACCGCGAGGCGGCCTACGCGGACCTTCCGCTGCGCTTTCCGTTGCCGCATTCGGAGCGTGCGCAGGACCGCTGCATCGTGCTGCCGCTCTATTGCAGCATGACGGACGACGATCAGGTACAGGTCGCCGGTGCGCTGCGTGAAGCCTTAGGGAAAAAGAAAGCGGCGTAATGCGCGACCTGATTTACAGCATTCTGGATCGACCCTGGCTCTACAATCTTGCGACGAGCGTGCTTGCGCCGGGCGCCGAGGCGGCCGTGAAAAAGAAAATGAGCGAACTGCTCGCGCGCCTGCCTGCGGGCGAGCCTTTGCTCGACATCGGCTGCGGCCCGTATTCCTGGCTGAACGGTCTCGGCGTCGCTCCTGTCGGCCTCGACCTCAATCCGCAATACATGACAGCCTATGACAGCGCGGAAACGCCCGGGGTTGTCGCCTCCGCGGATCGCATTCCCTTCAAGGGGGCGAGCTTCGCGGGCGTCTGGAGCATCGGCCTGTTTCACCACCTGCCCGACGAGGTGGCGATTGGCGCGCTGAACGAGGCGAAGCGCGTGTGCCGCGACGGCGGCTACATCGCCATTCTCGACGCGGTGCTTCCGGAGTCGGTGCTGCGGCGGCCGATTGCAGCCGCGATCCGGCGGATGGACCGCGGCGAGTTCATGCGGAAGGAAGAGCGCTGGCGCGCCCTGCTCGGCTCCACCGGCACGTGGGAGTGCGAGCGCTTTACCTATTCAGGAACCGGACTCGAGATGCTGATCTCGATCCTGCGGAAGTGAGTGGCGGAGATACTCGAACTCTTCTCCGCCTTCTCAGGTCATTTACGACGCAAACACCACACAGCGACACGGCTTACATCAAGCTGGTTCGGCTGCTGTAGCGCGATCTTTGCTGCGATCTCGTTGATCTTGCTTTCGTACTTCGGCGACTCCGGAGCCACCAGCAACGGGTGAGCGACGCGCGCAATCATGTCGTACGCACCGAACCCGAACTCGCGTTCAAGGGTAAAATCCTCGCGCAGAAAATCCAAGGTCTTCTCGCGCTCGAAGTCGAGATTATGCCAAACCTTGGGCATAGCGGTCAGGCCAACAGATTCACGCAAACGGTTCAGGCTCTCGCGCCCACCCTGCGAACCCTCGACGAAAATGTAGAGACCGCCGGATTTCACAACCTTCGCGATGTTCTTTAGAGCAACCTTCTGCGTTTCCCATTCCGGCAAATTGATCAGGCATCGTACCGTGAGGGCGGCGTCAAAATTGCCGAGCGACTTCTCATCCAGATTGAGTACGTCGGCAACCATGAAGTGGCTGTTCGCGGGCACGCCTGCAGGATCCTCGTTCGCACGCTTGATCATGCCTTCGCTGTAGTCGACACCGACGATTTCGCGGACATTCGCCGCGATCGCCTTCGCAAGATATCCGGCACCGCAACCAATATCGATGACACGCGCGGTAGACGGCAGAAGCGTCTTTATCAGCTCGATCTCAAGCCAGCGCTGCCAAATGTCGGGGTGCGTCACCTGTGCCGCATCAAGCGAAGGATCACTCGCCCGGTCGTCCCAGTGTCTTTTAATTTCGCTCATTTGCCTGATCCCAACATTTCACGTTTTTCAGTCATAAGAGGCTTGGCAGCCAAGCTTCCCTGCGCGCCAGTCATTCGCTCGATATCGTAGCGCGGACGGCGGCGCGATTCATCCAGCGTACGCCAAAGATATTCGCCAAGAACACCAAACATCACCATCTGCATGCCGCCGAGCACCAGCACCACGACCATCAGCGAAGTCCAGCCTTCAATCGGCACGCCGCCGACGAAGCGGTTCAGGATGAGGAATACGGCGTAGAGAAATCCGAGCACCGCGACGAGAACGCCCGCCAGCGACATGAAGCGGATGGGTGCGTAGCTGAAGGCCGTAACCGAGTCGATGACGAGCTTTATCTTCTTACGCAAACTCCAGCCGGACGTACCGTGCTGCCTCGTCTGCTTTTCGTATTCGATCGCAACCTGGCGGAACCCGATCCATGCCAGCATCGAAAACAGGCTGAGGTTGCTTTCGTGGACGCGCTTGAGCGAGTCGATGACGGCACGGTCGATCAGAAAGAAATCCGCGCCCTGCGCCGTTAAATGTCCGCGCCCGACGATGCGGGCCATCATTCCGTGGAACACCTTGGAGAATATGCGATCACTCGCACGGGCGCCGCGCGATTGCTTTCGAACCGCCCACACGACCTGATAGCCCGCGTGCCATTGCTCCAGAAGCTGCACGATGACTTCCGGCGGGTCTTCCATATCGGCAGCCATGACGATGGCCGCCGAACCGCGGCTAAGCTCCAACCCGCACATGGCAGCAAGGTGTGACCCGATATTTCGCGCGACACGAACGGCGCGCACACGCGGATCGCGGGCGGAGATTTGCGCCGCGGTGTCGAACGTACGATCCGCGGAATGATCATCGACCGCAATCAGTTCCCATTTGACGTTGGTTTTATCGAGAACTTCGACAATACGATCATAAAGATGCGGGAGATTGGCCTCTTCGTTGAAGCAAGGCACGACGATGCTGAGCATGCCTTCTTCGACGTGAGATGGAACTCCCTGCATGATCTGCGATCCAATCAAGCCGCTGCCGCGCCGTTCGTGAGGCACTTCTTGAGCGCATCGCAAACCGTTTCCACCTGCTCGCCGGTCATTTCCGGAAACAGCGGCAGCGAAATCGTCTCGCGTGCGAACGCCTCGGTCACCGGGAAGTCGCCGGCCGAATAGCCGAGGTCCTTGAATGCCGGCTGCAAATGCACCGGTACGGGATAGTGGATGCCCGCGCCGACGCCCGCCTGCACGAGTTTCGGATGCAGCGTGTCGCGCCCGGCAACGCGCACCGCATAGATATGATAGGCGTGGCGGTCGCCGGACGGTGCCGTCACCGGACGCGGCACATTCATGGCGTCGCAACGCGCATCATAGAGTGCTGCGACCGCGCCACGGCGCTGGGTCCATTCCTCGAGGCGGCGAAGCTTCACGCGCAGTACCGCACCCTGGATGTTCTCCATGCGGTAGTTGTAACCCTTGAGTTCGTGCACGTACTTCTTCCGCGCGCCCCAGTCCCGCAGCAGGCGCAGCTTATCGAGGTATTCCGGATTGCTGGAAACGACCGCGCCGCCCTCTCCGGCCGCGCCAAGATTTTTCCCGGCATAAAAGCTGAAGCAGGCCATGTCGCCGAAGGTGCCCGCCGACTTGCCGCGATACTTCGCGCCGTGCGCCTGCGCGGCATCTTCGATCACGAGCAGGTTGTGCTTGCGGGCCACCGCGAGGATCGGCTCCATGTCGCACACGCGGCCATGCAGATGCACCGGCATGATCGCCTTGGTGCGCGGCGTGATCGCCTTTTCGATCTTCTCCGGATCCATGTTCCATGTATCCGGACGGACATCGACGAACACGGCGCGTGCGCCGGAATAGTAGATCGCGGAGACGGTCGCGACGAACGTCATCGGCACCGTGATCACTTCGTCGCCCTGACCGATGCCGCCGGCGAGCAGCGCGAGATGCAGCGCGCTCGTTCCGGAGTTGACGCAGACGGTTTCGCCGCCACCGCAGAACGCGGAAAACTCGCGCTCGAACGCGGCCACCTGCGAGCCCTGAATGTATTCGCCGCTCGAAAGCACCGCGAGAACGGCGGCGTCGAGCTCGTCCTTGATCGAGTTGTATTGCGCACGCAGATCGACGAGCGGGATCATGTTTGAGACCTGTATTCTTAGGAGCCGACCCGAACGGCCTGCCCGTTCAGGCGCATCGACTGGCCGGCGGCTTCCAGCACTTCTACCACACCGAGCCCCATGGCGCCCGAGGTGTCCGAAATCTTGCCTTCGTTGATGCAGGAAATGAAATGCGAGGCGACCTTGCCGAGCGCTTCCTCGTTCGGCAGCTGCGGCGCCCACATGTCGCCGGTGCGGTAGCCGACCAGCATCTGCTTCACCACTTCGGGATCGCTGACGACATCGACGCCCTTGTCGTAAATCTTGATCTTTTCGCTCGGCTCGAGATCATCATAGACGATCATCTTTTTCGTGCCGCCGATGATCGTGCGCCGGATCTTGACCGGCGAAAGCCAGTTCACGTTGATGTGGGCGATCGTGCCGTTCGCGAAGTTCAGCGTTATGTAGGCGACATTCTCCGGGTGCCCGGCGAGATGGCTCTTGCCGACCGCCGAGACCGTCTGCGGCGTCTGCCCCAATATAAAGTGCAGGATCGAGAGATCGTGCACGCCAAGGTCCCAGATCACGTCGACGTCGTGCTGGAACAGGCCGAGATTGATGCGCGTGGAATCGTAATAGAGCACGTCGCCGATGTCGCCCTTCGCGATCATTTCGCGGATCCGCCGGACGGCGGGCGTATAGATAAAGGTGTGATCGACCATCAGCGTGAGCTTGCGGCGCTCCGCTTCGGCGATCAGTTTTTTCGCCTCTTCGGCCGAGCTTGCGATCGGCTTTTCCACGAGGACATGCTTGCCGGCCTGCAGCGCGCGGTACGCCAGTTCGAAGTGCGAGCTGGTCGGGGTCGCGATCACGACCGCCTGCACCTCGGGGCTATCGATGACGGTGTTCGCATCGGTCTCGGTGCGGATCGAGGGGTAGCGGCGGCGGACGAGTTCGAGCCGCTTCTCCGAACGGTCGGATACGAAGTGCACCTGCGCCCCGGAAGCTTCCGAGAAATTTCGAACGAGATTCGGCCCCCAATAGCCGTACCCGATTACGCCAATACCAATCATTGGAAACTACGTGGATGAGGACATCAGATAGAGGCCGAGCAGGATCGCGACGAGGCCCATGCCCTTACGTAAGCCAAATGGCTCGTGAAATAGCAAGACCGCCAGAAGCGTAATGGAAACGAACGTAAATGCCGAAAGTACCGGATAGGCGACGCTCAGCTGCTCGGTCGCGACCAGCCGGA
>VFQR01001074.1_pt1 | contig 24088 bp, 19 predicted proteins | sample 3512321 | NCBI WGS metagenome assembly VFQR01 (sample SAMN10412374, study PRJNA504923) | tailings metagenome | isolation source: Relicate 3 Philex TSF1 revegetated site | place: Philippines: Tuba, Benguet | collected 2017-08-29 | reverse complement strand
TCGGGCATGACCTCGGTCACCTTGCCTTCGAAATTGAGGACGTCTTCCTTCGCCATCAGCTTGGCTTCTCCGTCGATGCGCCGGCGTTGCGGCGCAGAAAACCCCGGCGAAGCGGGAGTACCGCTCGGTGCCAGGGTTCGCCTCATACAGAATTTGTCGACGCGGGACCACCCTCTTGCCGCCGTTACATCCGCGGTCGGCTGGATGAGGTGATCTCGCGTCAGGCTGAAATGCTTCGCTGAGGCTCCGCGCCGCCGGTCGGCGGCACATGGCACCTCGCGAGAATCGCCACGCCTCCTCAACGTCGCAGACAGCGAAAGGTTCCGGTCTCCCGGAGGTTCCGCTGCGCGCCCCGTCGGATGGGCGGGCCTCGTCAGCCAGTGAGCCTTAGATGGGGAGCCGCCGCGGGAATGCAAGGGGAGGCGATGCGCTTCTGCATCCGCAGCCTCGCGGTCAATGCGCCGCGGCCGGGGCAAGCATGGTCATGGCGAGCGCCGCGACACGCCCGGCAGGACGCCGGCCACCGGCGAGGCGCGCCAGACGCCGGGCGGCAAAGCCGTTGTGGCCGCCGCGGCGAAGGAGACGCTCGCGCAGCATCGCCTCGGCGCTTGCGAGGTCGCCGGAGCGGATGAGGCTCTCGACCAGCATCTGCTCGAAGAGGTCGCGCTGGGCGATGCTGCCGCCGATCCGGGGCAGGTCCGGGCGGGCGCGCAGGAGATGGCGCGCCGCTTCGGCGTAGCGACCGGCGTGGAAGGCGAAGAGCCCCTCCATGGCGGCGACGCCCGCCGCCGCCGCCACCCGTCCGTCATGGGTCGTGCCGCGGGAGGCGTCCGCCAGCATGTGGCCCGCGAGGACTTCGGCGTCGGCGGTCGCCCCCGCGCCCAGCAGCGCCGTCGCATAGTGCAGGTCGGCGAAGACCAGGCGGCGGTCGCTGACGCGGCGCGCGGAGAGCTCGGCCAGCTCCTCCCAGCGGTCGCCGACATCGACGCCCTCGAACTCCAGCCGGGCGAGCATGGAGGCGCCGTTGGCGAGGTCGCGGTAGTCGTCGGCGCGGGTGGCGCGGATCTCCGTGTCGTAGAGGTCGAGAACCTCGCCGGTGCGACCCTGGTCGAGCAGGAACAGGGCGAGGTGCCAGGAGATGTGGAAGGCGAAGCTGGTGCAGTGACGCCATGTGTCGGTGGTGGCCGAGAGCCAGGCGGTGCCCTCCTCGGCTCGCCCGGTCATCTCCAGGCAATGGGCGACGGCATGGCGGCCCCAGGCGTCGCGCGGCGCCAGCGCGATGGCCTTGCGGCCGGTGACCTCGGCCCGCCTCGTCTCGCCGCTCTCCTCCAGCGCGAACGCGAGGCAGCCGAGCACATAGCCCTCATGCGGCTGTCCTGCCTGCGTCGCGCCATAGCTGCGGGCGCTCGCCAGCATGCCGGGCACGTCGCCGGCCATGAAGCGCGACTGGTGCGCCATCTTGAAGGCGAGGGCGTCACCGGGATCGGAGGTCGTCTGCGCCTCGAGATGCCGGGCCGCGACGAGCGGCTCGCCCGCGAGCCAGCAGCGCAGGGCGGCGCGATAGGCCCCGGCGCCATCGCCGGAGGTTGCGAGGCGGTCGGCGACGGCGAGGCAGCGGCGCGCCTCCCCCACGAGCTCCGCCCGCGCCAGCAGCACCAGCATCAGCCCCTTCACCGCATGGGCGCGGCTGTCGTCGGGGTGCCGGGCGAGGATGCCTCCGATCAGCTCGGGCACCCGCCCGTCATGGGCGAGCACCGCCTCCACGAGGGTCTCCCAGGCCGAGGTCGCGGGCGCGACAGAGGCGGTGGTCGGGGCGGTGGTGGCGGGCATCGGCGTCTCCTCGGTCGCGGCATCGGTCATGGAGATGCTTCGGCGGAGGGGGACGGCGGGTTACGGCCGGGGGCTCACATTGTCGTGACGGGGGGTCGAACAGGCGGGGCCGAACAGGCCGCGGGCGATGATGGCGAGGCCGCCGATGACGATCACGGCCTCCAGCATCAGCGCGTGGAGACGGACCGGCAGGCGGTCGAGCAGGGCGCGGGCGACGAAGGCCCCCGGCAGGGTCGCAAGGCCCACCAGCAGGGCGAAGACGAGCAGCGGCGCCGGCAGGGCCTCGTTCCAGCCGAAGGTGCCGGCCTTGGCGATGCCGATGACGATGGAGATGGCGGCATCGGTGGCGATCACCGCCTTGCCTGTCAGGCCCGCCGCCATCAGGAACGACACGAGGATGACGCCGGCCCCGCTGGAGGCGCCGGTGACGAACCCGTAGATTCCGCCGGCCGGCGCGAGTTGCCAGCCGTGAAGGCGAAAGCCCATGCGCACCAGCTTGCGCCGGAGCGGCACGAGGATGACCAGCACGACGCCGATGGCCAGCGAGGCGCCCCTGTTGTCCAGCCGCGTGAAGCCATAGGCCGAGATCATCACCAGCGGCACGGCGAGCGGCAGCATGATCGCCACCTTCGGCCAGTCCACCTGGTCGCGCATGGCGACGAAGCGGCCGACATTGGTGAACATCGAGGACACGGCGATCACCGGGACGACGTTCTCCGCGCCGATGACCGGGACCAGCACCAGCGGCAGCAGCAGTCCCGTGCCGTAGCCCGCCATGCCGCCGACGATGGCCGCGCCGAAGGCGGTTCCGGCGACGAGGACCGCCTGGACGAGGGAGACGTCGGCGAGGGCGAAGGCCATGGGCGGGCTGCGGGGGGCTGACCTGTTCGGCGTGGACGCGGGCGGCGGGGCGTTCTAGCCTTCGCCCATTCCCGTTCAACCAGTCCCAGAGCGATTCGCCTACATGCGCGCGAGCGCGGCCCCGTCATCCGACACGCCGGTCGAAACCCTCACCGGCACCATCGAACGCGTGACGTTCCATTCCCCCGCGACCGGCTTCGCGGTGCTGAAGGTGCGCGTCCGCGGCAAGCCGCAGCCGGTCGCCATCGTCGGCACGACGGCGGCGGTGGCCGCCGGCGAGATGATGACGGCCGAGGGTAGCTGGGTGAACGACCGCACCCACGGCCTGCAGTTCAAGGCGAGCCGCCTCGTCACCGCGCCGCCGGCCTCCAAGGACGGCATCGAGCGCTATCTCGCCTCCGGCGCCATCAAGGGCATCGGCATCGCCACGGCCCACAAGATCGTCCAGGCCTTCGGCAAGCGCACCTTCGAGGTGCTCGACGGCGAGCCGCACCGCCTGAAGGAGATCGTCGGCCTCACCGATGCGCGCATCAAGCGCATCACTGAGAGCTGGGCGGAGGACCGCATCGTCCGCGACCTCGGCGTCTTCCTGCAGGAGCACGGTCTCGGCCTCGGGCAGGCGGCGCGGGTGTTCCGCGCGCTCGGCACCGAGGCCATCGGTCTCATCCGCCAGGACCCCTACCGCCTCGCCCGCGACGTCAAGGGCATCGGCTTCCTCACCGCCGACCAGGTGGCGATGTCGCTCGGACTTGCGCGCGACGCCCCGGAGCGGCTGCGCGCCGGCATCACCTATGCGCTGCAGGAGGCGCGCGACGACGGCCATACCGGCCTGCCGCGCGAGGAGGCCGTGGCGCTCGCCGCCCGCCTTCTCGACGGCGACATGGTCCTCATCGAACAGGCGGCGGAAGCCGAGGTCGCCGCCCGCAACCTCGTCGCCGACACCATCGGCGGCGAGCCGCACCTTTTCCTGAAGGACCTCCACCGTGCCGAGAAGATCATCGGCGAGCGGCTGCGCGACCTCGCCAGGGGATCGCCGCCCTGGGGCAGGATCGACCTCGCCACAGAGGTGCCGCGCGTCGAGGCGCGCACCGGCAAGGCGCTCGCCCCGTCGCAGCGCGAGGCCCTGGCGACCATTCTCGCCGCCAAGGTCTCGATCATCACCGGCGGCCCGGGCGTCGGCAAGACGACGCTGCTCGACACCATCCTCAAGCTGCTCACCCGCCACGACGTCTCGGTGACGCTCGCCGCCCCCACCGGGCGCGCCGCCAAGCGCATGACCGAGCAGACCGGCATCGAGGCGAAGACCATCCACCGCCTGCTCGAGATCGACCCGGAGTTCGGCGCCTTCTCGCGTGGCCGCGAGAACCTCATCGACTGCGACCTGCTGGTGGTCGACGAGACCTCCATGGTCGACGTGCCGCTGATGCTCGCCCTCGTCGAGGCACTGCCGGCCGATGCCGGCCTGCTGCTCGTCGGCGACGTCGACCAGCTGCCGCCGGTCGGACCGGGCCAGGCGCTCGCCGACATCATCGCCTCCGGCCTCGTGCCGGTGGCGCGGCTCACCGAGGTGTTCCGCCAGGCCGAGGCGAGCCGCATCATTTCAACCGCCCACCGCATCAACCGCGGCGAGATGCCGGAGGCCGTGCCGGCCGGAGCCGAGAGCGATTTCTACTGGGTGGAGGCCTCCACCCCGGAGAGCGGCCTCGCCAAGATCATCGAGATGGTCAAGGAGCGCATCCCCCGCCGCTTCGGCCTCGACCCGATGCGCGACGTGCAGGTGCTGGCGCCGATGAACAAGGGCGTGCTCGGCGCCCGCAACCTCAACATCGAGCTGCAGAAGGTTCTGAACCCGCCCGAGGGCCGGCCGGTGGTCGAGCGCTACGGCTGGACCTATGCGGCCGGCGACCGCGTCATGCAGACGGCCAACGACTACGACCGCGACGTCTTCAACGGCGACCTCGGGCAGGTGCTGCGGGTCGACCTGGAGGAGGGCGAACTTGTCGCCCTGTTCGACGGCCGGCAGATCTCCTACTCCTTCGGGGACCTGGAAAACCTGATGCCGGCCTATGCCACGACGATCCACAAGAGCCAGGGATCGGAATATCCGGCGGTGGTCATCCCGGTGACGACGCAGCACTACGCCATGCTCGCCCGCAACCTCATCTATACCGCGGTGACGCGCGGGCGCTCGCTGGTGGTCATGGTCGGCGAGAGCCGGGCCCTGCGCATCGCCGTGGATGGCGGCCGCATGAAGCCGCGCATCACCAAGCTCCGGGAATGGCTGGAGGGCTAGCGCCGCCGCAGCGGGTCACAGCCAGGGCTTCACCGCCAGATGTGCGCCGAGCACCAGGAGCCCGATCATGAACCAGGTGCGGAAGGTGGCCGGGCTGATCCGCGACCGGATCGCCTGTCCGAGCCACATGCCGAGGAGCGCCGGCGCCAGCATCCAGACCGACATCATCGCCGTGCCACCGACGAGGACCCCCTCGCGGAACAGGCCGATCCCGAGCGCCACGGTGGCGACGAGGAAGGTGATGCCGAGAGCCTGGACGAGGTCGTCCTTCTCGAGGCCGAGGGCCTGCAGATAGGGGACCGAGGGCATGACGAAGATGCCCGTCCCCGCCGAGACGATGCCCGTCGCGAGCCCCACCACAGGTGACAGCCAGGGCTCCGCCCCGGCCGGCACGCGCGGCCTGAGCGGCGACAGGCCGAGGCCGGCATAGAGCATCAGCACCACGCCGAGCGCCATGGAGGCGAGGCCGGCCGAGGTCCCGGTGATGATTCCGCTGCCGAGGACCGTGCCCACCGCGATTCCCGCCAGCATGGTCGCCAGCCGCCGCGTCAGCGACCAGAGGTTCGGGCCGGCCGCCACCTGCCAGACATTGGTCAGCAGCGAGGGGACGAGCATCCACGAGGCGGCCTGCGCCGGGGTGACGAAGAGGCTGAGCAGGCCGACCGCAATGGTCGGCAGGCCGAGGCCGATGACGCCCTTGACGAGGCCGGCGAGGACGAAGACGGCGGTGGCGACGGCGAGGACGAACATCGGGGGATCCATGCGGCGTGGAGGGACGGCCGCACTCTGGAGGAGGCGCTGGGGGCGACGCTTCGGTTCCGGCCGAAGCATCGCCGCGCGATCCGTTATAGCCTGATCGCGTCAACCGGAGACACCGCCATGAGGGAAGGTCCGTCGATGGCCGAGATCGCCGCCCTGATCGGCGATCCCGCCCGTGCCAACATGCTGGCGGCGCTGATGTCCGGGCGGGCGCTGACGGCCGGCGAACTGGCGCGCGAGGCGGGCGTCGCCGCGCCGACGGCCAGCGGTCATCTGGCGCGGCTGCGCGAGGCCGGCCTGCTCATCGTCGAGGCGCAGGGCCGCCATCGCTACTTCCGCCTGTCGGGGCCGGACGTCGCGCAGGTGCTGGAGGGGCTCATGGGCCTTGCCGCGCGCACAGGCCGCCTGAGGACGCGGGCAGGGCCGCGCGACCCCGCGATGCGGCTCGCCCGCAGTTGCTACGATCACATGGCGGGTGAATGGGCGGTCCGCCTCTTCGACGCCTTTCTCGCCGATGGTCGCCTCGGCGGCACCGGTGAAACCCTCGCGCTGACGGCCGCGGGCCGGGCCTTCTTCGTCGCCGAAGGCATCGACATGGCGGCCCTTGAGCGGATGCGTCGGCCCCTGTGCCGTTGCTGCCTCGACTGGAGCGAACGCCGTCCGCATCTCGGCGGCTCGCTCGGCAAGGCTGTGCTCGACCTGGCGCTCGCCCGCGGCTGGGTGCGCAGGCCGCGGACCGGCCGGGCGCTCGCCGTCACGCCACCGGGTGAACAGGTCTTCCGCGCCTGGCTGCGCGATGCGCCGGCGGAAACAATTGGCTACGCAAGAGGCTGATCTCGCAACAATTCGGTCCGGATTGCCGCCACAAAGCAGCGGCCAAGTCGCTCCCGGTTTGGATGGACGAGGGAGCTGCCCGTGAACGGTGGCGTGCTTGGAATGGTCGCGGCCGGCAGCCGCAAGCTGGCGGCGCAGATCGTCGTCTCGGTGATCGCGACCGGCTGCGCCGCCGTCGCCGTGCCGCAGATTCTCTCAGGCCTCGGATACGGCGAGAAACCGCAGACGACCGTCCAGCGGCCCCTCGTCGCCGCGCCGGTCGACTTCGAGGCGGCCTTCGTCTGGCCCGTGGCGACGCCGCCCGGCGTGCCGGCCAACCTCCTCCGCCCGGCCGTGCCCGAGCCCTCCGCCGCCCCCACCGTGGCGCCGCTGCCGGCGGCCCGGCCGACGTTGGCGATGGCCCGGTCCTGCGCGCCGCGCTGTGCGCCCGCGCGCCCGGCGGTCGCTCCCGGTCCGGCCAGCGCTCCCGCAGCGCCGCTGGAGCTGGCAGCCATGATCTCACCCCCTGCTCCGGCCGCACAGCCGCGCAGGGTGCTGGGCATTCCCGTGCCGAAGCTGCCCTATGAGGACCGCGTGATCGACACGCTGGCGCGGGCAGGGGGCGCCGTCCGCAGCCTGTTCTGACGGCCGTCAGGCCTTCGGCTTCGGGTCCTTGCGCGGTTTGGCGGTCTCCGCCGGCGGCGGTTCCGGCTCGGGCGCCGCCACCGGGGCTGGCGGGGCGACCTCCGACTGCACCTTCTGCACCGGCGGCGCGATGATGATGCCGTGCTGGCGGAAGCGGCTGAGGATGCTCAGCTGCAGCTCGCTGCGGGTGGTCAGGGCATATTCGACATTGGTCACGACGCCGCGCAGCTCGAACTCGAGGCCGTTGTCGCCGAACCGCATCAGGAAGACGCGCGGCGGCGGGTCCTGCACGATGAAGCGGTTGTCGCAGGCCGCCTGGATCATCTGGTCCCGCACCAGGTCGGGGTCGGAGTCATAGGCCACCCTTACCGGAATGGTGATGCGGCTCAGCGTGTTGGCGAGCGTCCAGTTCTTCACCACGCCGGTGATCAGCTCGGCATTGGGCAGGATGACGGTGGCGCGGTCGAAGGTCTCGATCTCGGTGGAGCGCACCGAGATCTTGCGCACATGGCCCTCCTCGCCCTTCACGACGATGGAATCGCCGACCCGGATGGGGCGCTCCGCCAGCAGGATGAGGCCGGAGACGAAGTTCTGGACGATCGACTGCAGGCCGAAACCGATACCGACGGAGAGGGCACCGGCGATGATGGTGATGTTCGACAGGTCGAGGCCGATCTGCCGCAGCACCAGGCCGCCGACGAGGGCGAAGCCGGCATAGCCGACGATGGTGCCGACCGAGTTCTGCAGGCCGGAATCCATGCCGGTGCGCGGCAGGACCTTCTCGCGGAACCAGGTCATCACCGCCCTGAGCGCCAGCAGGCCGATCGCCAGCACAAAGCCGGCCCCGGCGATGGTGACGGCCAGCGAGCGGATCTCGCCGAACCGGACGCCGAAAAAGGCGTCCTCGAGCGAGGCGCCGCCGCCGCCGAAGCCCCACGGTCCGAACACCACCAGCGCCGAGGCGATCAGCACCACGATGTGCAGGAAGCCGCCGAACAGCGTGCCGATGAGGTCGAGCCGCTCCGGCCGGATGCCGATGGCCGCCGAGAGCGAGCGGCCGCGGACCGTCGTCGGTCCGAACCACTCGGCGATGATCGCGTCGAGGAAGACGAGGATCATCACCGTCACGGCGGCGATGACCACCGCTGCCGCGATGCGGCTCGCGAGGAAGGCGGCGAGCGCCGTGAAGCCGGCGACGAGGGCGATGGCGATGGTCGCGAGGGCCACCCAGAGCGCCGGGCGGGTCCAGGCCCAGGGCTGTTTGGCGGCGGCAGGTCGAGCCTCCGGGACACCGCCGTCCTCGCTCTCCTGGTGCCGTTCCGTCGTGTTGCGCAGGAACAGGAAGATGATCACCGCGATGGCGATGGCCGTCAGGCCGGTGACGAAGGCGGTGACCGCCACCGGCGCGATCAGCACCTGGGCGAAAGCCAGGGCGACGAGACCGAGCGCGACGGTCCAGGCCGCCGCGCGCACCGAGGCGAAGACCGCCTCGGCGAAGGCATCGGGGAGTTCGATCAGCCGGTAGGCCGGCGCGCCCGGCGCCATGACGCCCTGCATGACGCCGCGCGTCACCGAGATGATCAGCACGGCGAAGAAGACCGCGCCGGGGATCGGCTGGGCACGTGGCAGCACGAGGTCGAAGTTCTGGATGATCAGCAGCGGAATGCCGACCAGCACCGGCAGGACGAGCGAGCGCTCCAGCGTCGTGCGGATCGCAGCCTTCACCCGCGACAGGTTGGACGAGGGGACCTCGGCAGGGTTGCCGTAGAGCCCGAAGCGCCTGAGCTGTCGATAGAGCGAGAAGAGCACGAGGGCGGCGATCAGCCCGAGGCCGGCGGCGACGGCGATGCGGCCGGCGCCGGCGACATCGACGAGGTGGTGCCACCAGTCCTCGGCGAGAAAGCGCGCCGAGCGGCCGAGCCGCGGCAGGGCGTCGGAGAGCTGCAGCCAGAAGCGGGGATCGACGATCGGGATCGATCGTTCGAACAACTGTGCGGTGAACAGCTGGCGGCGGCGTTCGGTGATGCGCTCGGCGAGCTGGTCGACACGGACCTGCTGGACTTTCAGCGCCTTCACCCGGGCATCGAGTTCGGCGACGTTGCGGGTCTGGTCCTCGCGGTTCTGGCGCGCCTCGGGGGTTTCCGGCGGGGCGCCATCGGCAGGCTTCGGACCGAGCTGGTTCAGCCGGTCGCGGGCCTCGGCGAGGCGCGGCTCCACCTGGGCGATGGCCGCCGCCAGCGCCTCGCGCACCGGGTCGAGGCGGTTGCGGACGGCGGTCAGCTCGGCTTCCCCGAGATGGCGCTCGAGCATCGCCTCCGCCTGGTCGAGCGTCGTCTTGGCGACGTCGGCAGCGGCCGCCGCCGAGGCCCCCGGCGCCGCGGGGGCGGCAGCGTCCTGGGCCTGCGCCAGGACAGGTCCGGACCAGGCTGCGAGCGCGACGAGCAGGGCGCTGGCGAGGACGAGCGGCCGGAGGCAGCGTGTCGGTGTGCGGGGGCCCCCGGTGGAGGTCCGGGCGAAGAGGCTTCTCAGGAACATGGGTTGCTCTGCAGGCGATTCGTCCCCGTCACCATGCCACGGACGCGGCATGGCCGCCGAGGCCCGGCGGGCGCTACGGCCGCGGCCGGACCGTCGGATAGGGACTGTAGGATGTGGCGGGCGGCGGCACGGCCTCGGTATCGAAGCCGGCTTGCCGGTTGATGGCGTCGAGCACCGCCCTGAGGGCGTCGCGGTCGCGGGTGATGTCGCGCAGCGGCGCCGCCGCGCCAGACCGCCGGATGAGGATCTGCGGGTCCGGCAGGATGAAGGGATCGTCCCAGGAGCCCTGGACGACGAAGGGAAGCTCGAAATTGCCCTCGCCCGGCCGCGCCGCGGCGGAGGGCGTGCGCTTCAGCGTGGCGATGCCGCGCATGTCGAGCTCGCGCGAGGGCAGTTGCGCCGTGCCCTCGAGATTGACCCGCACCACCTGGCCGTCGAGCACCATGTCGGTTGTCGTGGCGACGCCGCCGACGATGCGGACATTGGCGGCGATCCGCTCGTAGGGGGTGCGCCCCGAGCGCGCGTCGGCACCGGCGGCCGACAGCGGCCGGCGCTCCAGGCGGCGCAGGATCGCCTCGGCGTTGAAGCCGTGCACCGCGCCCTCGATGGCCGTCAGCGTGATCTGGCCGCCGGCCGTGCGCGCCAGCGCCGCCATGCTGTCGCCCCGCGCCTCGATGCCGATCTGCACGTTGGCGATCCCGTCCAGCCGCCGGAAGCCGAACCATTCGCCGAGGCCGAGGCCGAGCTGCGCCCGCTGGACCGTAAGCGAGGCCTTTACATCCATGTCCTGCCCGGCGGGAGAAACGATCAGCGCGCCGCTGAGGACGCCGCCATAGGCCTGGGCCTCGCCGAGCGTCACGGTCAGGCGGCCGTTGCGGGCGTTGACGGCCGCGGCGGAGCGACCGAAATGGGCGCTGCCGATGGCCAGTTCGCGCGCCGAGACGCGCAGGTCGAGGTCGGTGGAGGCGATGGCCGAGAGGTCGATCGGGCGGCGGCTCCATCCCTGGCTGCCCTCTGGCGCCAGATGCAGGTCGCGGAAATAGGTGGTGGCGACGACACGGCCGGCATCGAGCGTGCCCCGCACCAGCGGCCGCGTGCCCTCGAAGCTGATGGTCAGCGCCCCGTTTGCGACATTGCCATCGAGTTCGGCATTGACCTTGGTGAAGGCGAGTGAGTTCGGCAGCACCTCGACTTGGCCCTTCAGGGCATAGGGTCCGAAGGAGGGTCCGATGCCCGGATTCTGCCCGAGCCAGCGCAAGAGGCTGCGCAGCGAGGGGCCCTCCATGGTCAGCGCGCCGGCAGCCGTCACCGTGTCGCCGTTCGTCAGGGTGCCCTCGAAGCCGCCGCGCAGCGGCGCCGAGGCGAAGCGCATCTTCAGCCCCGTCGGTTCGGCGACGAAGAGCGCGTGCGGGCTGGCGATGATCGCGTTGATCTCGACCGGCTCGTCCTTGACGGTCAGCTTGCCGGAGACATTGGCCTGACGGTCGCGGCCGGGCCACGACACCGCGAAATCGATGCCGGTGATGTCGATGCGTCCCGCCTTGGCGTCATCGACCACGGCGGTGCCGTCGGCGATGCGGAAGTCCGTCAGGCCCGCCCGGCGCTGGCGCGTCGCCTCGCGCAGCCGCTCGAAGGCCTTGTCCCAGTTGGACGCGCCGTCAGCCGCCACCCGGACGCTGATCCGGGGACGGTGAACCGTATAGTCGGAGATCGACACCGTGCCGGTGAGCAGGGGGAAGAGGCGGAGCGCCCCCACCACCGCCTCGGCCCTGGCGGGCGGCTCGACGGCACTGCCCTCGTCGTCGCCGAAGACCACGTCGCCGAGGCGGACGGAGAGCTGCGGCAGCACCGAGACCGTGATGTCGCCGCGGATGGTGATGGGCACGCCGAGGCGTTGGCTGAGTTCGCCGACGACGGTGCGCCGCACCGTCTCGGCGGGAAGCAGCCTGGGGACGAGCGCAATCGCTCCCCCCAGCGCGACCGCGGCCGCACCGGTGATGACCATCACACGCTTGATCGACGAAGTGAGGCTCACGCGCGGCGATTCCGGTCCCGGCTGGACCCGTGCCCGAGCGGACGGGTCATGATGATCTCGATCCTGACAGGGGCGGGACCATGAACAGGCGACATGGCATTTCGATGGCCGCTTTTGTGCGGAGCGATCATGCTGACGTGCCGCGGAAATGACAATGGGAGGCCATGGGCCTCCCATCGGTCATATCGACGCGTGCGACGGGGCTCAGGCGGCCAGCGCGGTGGCGACCTTGAAGCTCGCCTCGGTGTTGGCCTTGATCTCGTCGAGGGTGACGCCGTCGGCGATCTCGATGAGCGTCATGCCGGTGCCGCCCTTCTTGTCGATGGCGAAGACCCCGAGATCGGTGATGACGAGATCGACGACGCCGGCGCCGGTCAGCGGCAGGTTGCAGCGGTGCAGCAGCTTCGGCCCGTCCTTGGCCGAGTGCTCCATGACGACGACGACCTTCTGCACGCCGGCAACGAGGTCCATCGCGCCGCCCATGCCCTTCACCATCTTGCCGGGGATCATCCAGTTGGCGAGGTCGCCGTTCTCGGCCACCTGCATGGCGCCGAGGATGGAAAGGTTGATGTGGCCGCCGCGGATCATCGCGAACGAGTCCGACGAGGAGAAATAGCTCGTCGTCGGCAGTTCGGTGATGGTCTGCTTGCCGGCGTTGATCAGGTCCGGGTCCTCCTCGCCCTCGAAGGGGAAGGGGCCCATGCCGAGCATGCCGTTCTCCGACTGGAGCTGCACGCTCATGCCGGCGGGGATGTGGTTGGAGACGAGCGTCGGAATGCCGATGCCGAGGTTCACGTAGAAGCCGTCGCGCAGTTCCTTGGCGGCGCGGGCGGCCATCTGGTCACGGGTCCAGGCCATGGTCTCGTCTCCTCTCAGGCCGCCTTCGGGCGGGTGGTGCGCTGCTCGATGCGCTTGACGGCGTTCGGCACGTGCACGATGCGCTTCACGTAGATGCCGGGCGTGTGGATCGTGTCGCCGTCGATCTCGCCGACCTCCACCAGATGCTCGCACTGGACGATGGTCATGCGCGAGGCGGTGGCCATCATCGGGTTGAAGTTGCGGGCGGTCTTGCGGAAGACGAGGTTGCCTTCCTTGTCGGCCTTCCAGGCGTGGACCAGCGAGATGTCGGCGAAGAGGCCGCGTTCCATGACGTATTTCTCGCCGTCGAACTCGCGCACTTCCTTGCCCTCGGCGATCACCGTGCCGACGCCGGTCTTGGTGAAGAAGGCCGGGATGCCGGCGCCGCCGGCGCGGATGCGCTCGGCCAGCGTCCCCTGCGGGTTGAACTCGAGCTGCAGCTCGCCGGAGAGGAACTGCTGGGCGAAGAGCTTGTTCTCGCCGACGTAGGACGAGATCATCTTGGCGATCTGCTTGGTCTCTAGGAGGATGCCGAGGCCCGCGCCGTCGACGCCCGCGTTGTTGGAGATGACGGTGAGGTTCTTCGCGCCCGAATCGCGCACGGCCTCGATCAGCACGTCTGGGATGCCGCAGAGGCCGAAACCGCCGGACATGATGGTCATGCCGTCCTTGATCTGGCCCGCCAAAGCCTCCCTGGCGGAGGAATAGACCTTCGAACTCATCGCAAATCGCCTCGCTGGGGCCGGACCGGCCCTGTCGCGGGCCGGCGGCATCCGGTTGGAAAATGACCGCGGGACAATGGTGGATTTTCCGCGGTGCATCAAGGATGAACCGCTCGTCAGGTTTGCCCCGTTCGGCGGATCAGTAGCCGAGCGTCCGCGGCAGCCAGAGCGCGAGATCCGGCACCAGCGCCACCATGGCCATGGCGACGGTCATCGCCAGCACCATCCAGATCACCCAGGGAACCGTCGCTTCCATCGGCACCCGCGCGATCTTGCAGGAGACCATGAGGTTGACGGCGACGGGCGGCGTGAACTGGCCGATGGCGATCATCATGGTGAGGATGACACCGAACCAGACGAGGTCCCAGGAGAAGGAATTGGCGATGGGAATGAGGATCGGCAGCAGGATCAGATAGATCGAGATGCCGTCGAGGAACATGCCGACGATGATCAGCAGGATGACGAGCAGCGCCAGGGTCCCCGTCGCGCCGAGCCCCAGCCCGACGATGGCGTCGGCGATCGGCTGGACGATGCCGAGCGTCGAGATCGACCAGGCGAAGACCGAGGCCAGCGCCACGACGATGAGGATGACGGCGGAGAGCTCGCCCGCCTCCACCAGCATCTCGTAAACGTCGCGCAGGGTAAGCGTGCGGTAGATGAAGAAGCCGATGAAGAGCCCGTAGGCGACGGCGATGACGGCGGCCTCCGTCGGGGTGAAGGCGCCCGAGCGCATGCCGCCGAGGATGACGACGGGCGCCATCAGGCCCCAGAACGCTTCCTTGAACGTGCCCCAGATGGTGAGCGCGTCCTCGGTCTTGCGGGTCTTGCCGCCGAAATCCTTCACCCAGGAAATGATCAGGATCGGCACGATGATGGCGAGGCCGGCGAGGATGCCGGGGATCATGCCGGCGGCGAAGATGGCCGGCACCGAGACGCCCGGCACCATCACCGCATAGATGATGAAGGCGATGGAGGGCGGGATGAGGATGTCGGTGGCCGCCGCCGCGCCGACCGTCGAGGCGATGAAGGCGCGCGGGTAGCCGTCCTTCACCATGGAGTCCGTCACCACCTGGCCGACGGCCGCCGAGGTCGCAGGCCCCGAGCCCGAGATGCCGCCGATCACCATGGCGACGAGGACCGAGACGGTGGCGAGCGCCCCGCGCCCGGCGCCGACCAGCGCGGTGGCGAAGCGGACGAGCCTGAGCGCCACGCCGGTACGGTCGAAGACCGAGCCGACGAGGACGAACATCGGAATGGCGATGAGCGGGTACTTGGCGATGCCGGCATAGACGTTGGTCGGCATGGCGAGGATGCTCTGCCCGGCGAGCCAGATGGCGAGCGCCCCGGCGAGGCCGAGCGAGATGCCGACCGGCACCGCGGCCGCCAGCATGACGAAGAAGGCGGCGAAGAGGACGAGGCCGGTCATGCGTCCTCTCCCCGGGCGAGGCGGACGAGGCGGCCGACGGCGCGGGCGATGACCGCGATCGACAGGAGCGGCATGATCCCCGTGTAGATCCACTGGGGATTGCCGAGGCCGGGAGAGAGCACCTCGAAACGGTACTCGTCCCAGGTCAGGCTGCCGCCATAGATCAAAAGGATGCCGAAGCAGATGATGACCGCCACCATGGCAATCATCTCGAAGCGCCGCCGCGAGGCCGACGCCATGGCATCGATCATGACGCCGATGCGGATATGGCGTCCCGCCGCCACCGCCAGCGACGAGCCGATCATCGTCACCACCACCATCAGCACCACCGAGTATTCCTCGGTGAAGGCGAAGGAGACGTTGGTGAGGTAGCGCACCACCACGTTGCCGAAGGTGATCAGCGCCATCGCCGCCATGGCCGCGGCGATGAGCATTTCCTCGATCTTCAGCGGGACGCGCGTCTTCGGGATCGGCTGGCTGGCCGTGGGATCGAGTTCGACGGACAAGGGAACAGGCCTTCGGAACGAGGGCGCAGCCGGCGGGGGGGCCGGCGGCGCCCGGGTTGGAGCGATGGAGGGATCAGCTCGCGGCGGCGGCCGCGGCCTCGGCCTTCTTGACGAGATCGGCGCCGACCTGCGCCGCCCACTTGTCGAAGACCGGGCGGGTGGCGCGGGCGAAGGCGCGCTTCTCCTCGGCCGTCAGCGTCACGGTGGCGACACCGCGCTTGGCGAGCTCCTCCAGCGACGACTTGTCGTTGGGATCGAGGATGCCGAGGCCCTTGCGGGTGGCGCCGATCTGCACCTTGGCGGCGTCGCGGGCGCTCTCGCGGACGATCTCCTTGTCGGCGGCCGAGAAGGTGTCCCAGACCGGCTTGGCGACATGGAAGAGGCCGGCGTCGACGCAGTAGTTCCAGATCGTCATGTGCTTCTGGGCCAGCGCGTCCATCTTGAGGCCCAGGAACAGGTTCACCGGGTTCTCCTGCCCGTCGACGGCGCCGGTGGACAGGGCCGGCTGCAGGTCGGCGAAGGACATCTGCACCGGATTGGCGCCGAGGCCGTTATAGATGTCGGCGAAGATGGCGCCGGCGGCGAAGCGGATCTTCAGGCCCTTCAGGTCGTCCGGCTTCTGGATCGGCCGCTTGGAATTCGACAGCTCGCGGAAGCCGTTCTCGCCCCAGGCGAGCGGCACCACGTCGCGCGTCTCCATGACCTTGAACAGCATCTGGCCGACCTCGCCGTTGACGATGGCGTCGAAGGCCTTGTGGTTCGGCATCAGGAAGGGCAGCGAGAACAGGTTCATCTCGCGCACCTGAGGCGAGATGTTGATGGTCGAGGACACGGTGAAGTCGATGATGCCCTGGCGCATCGCCACGAGCTCGCGGGTCTGGTCGCCGCCGACGAGCTGCGAGCCCGGATAGACCTTCACGTTGATGCGGCCGTTGGTGCGCTGCGTCACCATCTCGGCCCACTGGAAGGCGCCCTCGGAGAGCGCGATCGGGCGGTTGCCGACGACCGAGAGCTTGTATTCGGATTTCAGCGTCTGCGCCTTCGACACCCAGGGAGCCATGACGGCGGCGCCGATGCCGGCCACCGCGATGCGCCGCGTGACGGCGAGATCAATCTTGCGCTCCGACATGGTGCGCCTCCTTCCACTGATAGCGTTTCTCTCGACTGTGCTTCCGGGCATCTGGCGTCCCGGTTCGTCGCCGGGATCATGGGACGAGCGCGGCGGGGCTGGCAAGGGGCCGTGTGGCCGGTTGTCGCAGTGCGGCCCAGCCATGCCGGGCCGGCGCGGCAGGTGACTCGGCGCTGCGGCGATGCTTCCATGCCGGAAAGACAAGAGCAGGTCCTGGGAGGGGCACCATGGAGAAGAAGATCGTCGCCATCACCGGCGGGGCGTCGGGCATCGGCCTCGCCTCGGCCCGTGCGGCGGTGGCCAGGGGCTGGCACGTCGCCGTCTGCGACCGCGACATCAGGGCCCTCGCCAATGCCGAGACGGCGCTCGGCGCCAAGGGCACCTACACCGCCGTCGACGTCACCGACGAAGCCGCCGTCGAGGCCTGGATCGGCGAGGCGGCCGGCCGCGGCCGGCTGATCGGCGTCGTCACCTCCGCCGGCCTCGGCGCCGACGTGCCGGCGCTGGAGACGAGCGTCGAGCTGTTCCAGCGCGTCCATGCCGTCAACGTGCTCGGCACTTTCATCACCGCCCGCGCCGCGGCCCGGGTGATGGGCGACATCGGCGGCGGATCGATCGTCACCATCGCCTCCGTCTCGGGCGTCCGCGGCTCCAAGGGGCGCGTCGCCTACGGCTCGTCCAAGGCCGCCGTCATCAACATGACCCAGGGGCTCGCCACTGACCTGGCCCATCTCGGCATCCGCGCCAATGCCGTCTGCCCGGGACCGGTCGAGACGCCGATGGTCGCCGCCATCCATGACCAGGCGACACGCGAGCACTGGATCCGCCACGTGCCGATGCGCCGCTACGGCTCGGTCGACGAGATCGCATCCCTCGTCGCCTTCCTGCTCGACGGCAGCCAGTCGTCCTATGTCACCGGCCAGGCGATCGCGGCCGATGGCGGTTTCGCCGGGGCGGGGCTGACGCGAATCGACACCTGAAACGGCCGTTTTCCGGCAGGGTGCGACGACCTGCCATCGTCCGAAGGGCTGAATTGGCCCGTTCCCGCGCGATATCGCATTGACCCGGCCGTACTCATGAGTAGGTTTGCCGTCGCGACCGGCCCGTCTGGGGCGGTCGCGTGGAACGCATCGGCGTCGAAGACGGCTGAAGCCGCACGGCGCCTCCCAGGGAGGAACTGGCGTTGTCGCCATCGCATCCGGCCGCGCCCGTGCGGCCGCCCGCCGCCCGTCTCGATGTCGAGAACCTGTCGCTGCAGTTCGGCGGCGTGAAGGCGCTCGACGGTGTGGAACTGCATGTCGAGCCGGGTTCGATCACCGCGCTGATCGGGCCGAACGGCGCCGGCAAGACCTCGGCCTTCAATTCCATTTCCGGCTTCTACAAGCCGAAGACCGGCACGGTGAGGCTCGACGGCGAGGACATCACCAATGTCCCGGCGCGCGACCGGGCGAAGCTCGGCCTTGCCCGCACCTTCCAGAACATCGCCCTGTTCCGCGGCATGACCGTGCTCGACAACATCAAGCTCGGCCGCCACGCGCACCTGACCACCGGCGTGCTCGACGCCTTCCTCTACTGGGGCAAGGCGCGCCGCGAGGAGATGGCGCTGCGCGCCGAGATCGAGCGCGACGTCATCGACTTCCTCGAGCTCGACCACATCCGCAACGTGCCGGTGGCGATCCTGCCCTACGGCCTGCAGAAGAAGGTGGAGCTCGCCCGGGCGCTGGCCATGCGGCCGCGCATCCTCATGCTCGACGAGCCCGTCGCCGGCATGAACCGCGAGGAGACCGAGGACATGGCCCGCGCCATCCTCGACGTGCGCGACGAGTGGGGCGTCACCGTCCTTCTGGTCGAGCATGACATGGGCATGGTCATGGACATCTCCGACCATGTCTGCGTGCTGAACTTCGGCCGCCGCATCGCCGCCGGAACGCCGGCCGAGGTGCGCGCCAATCCCGATGTGATCAAGGCCTATCTCGGCGCCGGCGCGGATGCTCCGCGCGCGCCCGTCGGCGAGGTGGCGTGATGGCCGTGGAATTCATCGACATCGTCGAGACGAGCCTCGCCGGCCTCGGCACCGGCTCGCTCATGGCGCTCACCGGCGTCGCCTTCGTCATCATCTACAAGGCCACCAAGGTCATCAATCTCGCCATCGGCGAGATGCTGATGATCGGCGCCTTCGTCTTCTACGGCTTCTCGGCCGGGCTCTCCCTGCCGATCTGGGCCTCGGTGCCGCTGACGCTGGCGGTCGCTGCCGTCATCGGCGGGCTGATCGAGCGGACGATGATCCGGCCCTTGCTGAAGGACAATCCGGTCTCCGTCTTCATGGTGACGATCGGCCTCACTTCGGTGCTGATCGGCGTCGTCGAACTCATCTGGTCGGCCGAGCCGCGGCGCCTGCCCGAATTCCTGCCCTCGCAGCCAATCATCATCGCCGACGCCTTCATCCCCTCGAAGACGGCCTATTCCTTCCTCATCGCCTCGGCGGTCATGGCGGTGCTGATCACCGTCTTCGCCTTCTGGCGCGGCGGCATCGCGCTGCGCGCCACGGCGACCGACCGCGCCGCGGCTTCTTCAGTCGGCATCGACGTGCCCGGCGTCTTCTCCTTCTCCTGGATGCTGGCAGCCACCGTCGCGGCGCTCGCCGGCATCCTCGTCGGCTCGGTCGGCGGCATCTCCTCGGCCATGGGCCTCTTCGGCCTGTCGGTCTTCGTCGTGGTGATCGTCGGCGGCCTCGATTCCATCCTCGGCGCCCTCATCGCCGGCCTCTTCATCGGCTGGCTCGAGGCCATGGTCGGGCGCTTCCTCGGCGGCGAGTTCAAGCTGCTCGCCACCTTCTCCATCCTGCTGGTCGTGCTGGTCGTCAGGCCCTACGGGCTGTTCGGCACCCACGAGATTGAGAGACTCTGATGCGCGTCGGCACCGCCAAGGAGAGCTACGCGGCCGACGAGGGCCTGTTCAAGACCGACACCCAGAAGGTCTGGTTCGGCCTGCTGCTGGCCGCCCTCGTGCTCTATCCGCTGCATGGCTCCAACTACTGGATGTTCCTCGCCGTGCTGGTGATGATCAACGTCATCTCCACCACCGGCCTCAACATCCTCACCGGCTATACCGGCCAGGTCAGCCTCGGCCATGCCGCCTTCATGGCGGTCGGGGCCTATACGGTCGCCTTCTTCGATGGCCGCTTCGGCACGCCGGTGCTGCTCAACCTGGTGCTCGCCGGCGCGGTCGCGGCCTTCATCGGCTATCTCGTCGGCCTGCCCTCGCTGCGCATCAAGGGGCTCTACCTCGCCATCGCGACGCTCGCCGCCGCCGTCATCCTCGGCTTCGTCTTCCTCAACTGGACGCCGGTGACCGGCGGCCTGCGCGGCCTCAACGTCCCCACCGCCCGCATCTTCGGCATCGAGCTGGCGACGCCCGACCGGCTCTACTGGCTGGTCATGCCCATCACCGTGGTCATGGTGCTGGCGGCCAAGAACCTGTTCCGCACCCGCGTCGGCCGCGCCTTCATCGCCATCCGCGACCGCGACATCTCCGCGGAGATCATCGGCATCTCGCTGTTCAAGTACAAGCTGATGAGCTTCGCCATCTCGTCGTTCTACGCGGGGGTGGCGGGCGGCCTGTGGGCCTATCTGTTCCGCGTCGTGACGCCGGAGAGCTTCCCGGCGCTCGCCTCCATCTTCTTCCTCGCCGCCGTCATCGTCGGCGGTGCCGGCACCATTGTCGGCGGCATCTTCGGCGCGGTGTTCATGACGCTGATCCCGGAGTTCCTGAAGCTCTCGGCCACGGCCCTCGTGCCGTGGTTCCCGGACGCCTCGATCTACCTCGCCCCCGTCCGCAACATCATCTTCGGACTGCTCATCATCGGCTTCCTCATCTTCGAACCCATGGGGCTCGCGGAGATGTGGCGCAGGACGCGCCGCTACTTCGCCCTCTGGCCGTTCAGGACGTGAGCCCAACTGACAAGAACCGCCGCCAAGGCGGATTTCCATCCCTCAAGGAGACACCCATGACCCGTCTTTCCCGCCGTGCATTCAACCAGCTCGGCCTCGGCGCCGCCCTCGTCTCGACGGCGAGCGGCCGCGCCTTCGCCCAGGCCCCCGAGCTCGTCATCGGCGCCGCCAACCCGATGTCCGGCGTCTTCGCCTTCGCCGGCGTCGAGGGCTTCGAGGGTGGCCGCGACCACTTCGAGTTCGTCAACAAGAACGGCGGCGTCGCCGGCCGTCGCATCCGCTACGTCAACGAGGATTCCGGCTACCGCGTCGACAATGCCGTCGCCATCTTCACCCGCATCACCTCGCAGCATCAGACGCCGGTGTTCTTCGGCGACTCCACCGGCTTCCAGAAGGCCATCAATCCCGAGCTGAACCGCCGCGGCACCACGGTCATGGCCGGCGCCTCCTTTGCCTCCGAGATCGACAATCCGCAGGCCTTCCCGAACCAGTGGATCCCGGGCCCGAACTATTCCGACCAGATGCGCGTGCTGCTGCGCTACATCGCCAGCCAGAAGAAGGGCGCTTCCGTCGTCTTCGTCCACTCGGACACCGAGTTCGGCCGCGACCCGATCGCCGCCGGCGAGGCCGAGGCCAAGCGCCTTGAGCTGAACCTCGTCGAGAAGATCGTGACCCAGCCGGGTTCGGTCGACGTGTCGGGCGACGTGCTGAAGATCCGCCGCCGCAACCCCGACTACGTCATCTTCCACGGCTACGTGCTGCAGCCGATCCCGGAGTTCATGGCGCAGGCCCGCCAGGCCGGCATGACCTCGAAGTTCATGGGCACCTTCTACTCGACCGATACGGTGCTGATGAACCGCGCCGGCGCCGCGGCCGACGGCTACATGGGCGTCTCCTGCTACAACTTCGACGCCGGCGCCAAGGGCGCCCAGATCGAGGCGATCCGCGCCGCCAATGTCGGCAAGACCCGCACCCACGCCTATTACCAGGGCTGGACCAACGCCATGCTGGCGATCGAGGTGCTGAAGCGCACGCTCGCCGCCAACGAGGAGCTGAACGCGGTCAACATGATGAAGCATGCCCGCGCCATCAAGAACTACGACACCGGCGGCGTCTTCGGCGTGCCGATCTCCATGGTCGGCAACTCCTTCCCGCACGGCCGCGTCTACCAGTTCAGCGCCGCCGACAAGATGCTGAAGCCGGCCTCCGACTGGATCACCATCTCCCCCAGCGCCTGATCCCGGCCGGGGCGGCGGGTCGATCACCCGCTGCCCCGCCCCATCCCATCCGCAGAGCCCTGAGATCACCATGGCGACGACCGGCGACCTCATCCTCGAGGTGAACAACATCGAGGTGGTCTACAACAAGGCCATCCAGGCCCTGCGCGGCCTGTCGCTGGCCGTGCCCAAGGGCAAGATCGTCGCTCTGCTCGGCTCCAACGGCGCCGGCAAGTCGACGGTGCTGAAGGCGGTCTCCGCCCTGCTGCCGATGGAGAACGGCCTCGTCACCGAGGGGCGCATCACCTTCGATGGCGAGGCGGTGGAGCAGAGCGCGCCGCACAGGCTCGTGCGCCGCGGCCTGTTCCACGTCATGGAAGGCCGCCGCATCTTCGGCGACCTCACGGTCGAGGAGAACCTGACCGCCGCGACCTACGCCCTGACCGGACGCCCCGACGTCTCCCCGGACTTCGATATCGTCTACCGCTACTTCCCCCGCCTCGCCGAGCGGCGGAAGTCCATTGCCGGCTACCTCTCGGGCGGCGAGCAGCAGATGCTGGCGATCGGCCGCGCCCTGGTGGCCAAGCCCCGCGTCATCCTGCTGGACGAGCCCTCGCTCGGCCTCGCGCCGCTGCTGGTCGAGGAGATCTTCTCCATCATCGCCCGCATCAATGCCGAGGAGGGCGTCTCCATGCTCCTCGTCGAGCAGAACGCCTCCGTCGCGCTCTCCATCGCCCACTACGGCTACATCATGGAGACAGGCCGCATCGTCATCGACGGGCCGACCGAGAAGCTCACCGCCGACCGCGACGTGCAGGAGTTCTATCTCGGCCTCGCCCACAAGAGCTATCGCGACATCAAGCACTACAAGCGGCGCAAGAGGTGGCTGTCATGACCGCAACCGTCCTTCCGCTCGACATGGCCCGCGAGGCCGCGTCGCCCACCGCTGCCGATCCGGCCGCGGCCCTGCCGCCGCTCTCCGTCGTTCAGATGCTGAAGAAGCACGCGGCCGAGCGCGGAGCCGAGATCGCCATCCGCCAGAAGCGCTTCGGAATCTGGCAGCCGACCACCTTCGCCGAATACTGGCTGCGCTCCTGCCACGTCGCCCTCGGCTTCCGCGCGCTCGGCCTCGCCCGCAAGGGCCATGTCGGCGTCATCTCCGAGAACCGCATCGAGTGGGTGCTCTCGCAGATGGGGGCCGGCGTCCTCGGCGCGGTGACCGTCGGCGTCTATCCGACCAGCCCCTCCAACGAGGTCTCCTACGTCCTCGACCATTCCGACTGCACCATCGTCGTCTGCGAGGACCAGGAGCAGATCGACAAGGTGGTGGAAGCGCGCGCCGAGCTGCCGAAGGTCAGGAAGATCATCGCGCTGGAGAACCGCGGTCTCGCCGGCTACGAGCCCGGCCTCGTCATGACCTTCGACGAGGTCGAGGCGCTGGGCCGCGCCGAGTCCGCGAAGAACCCCGCCATCGTCGACGAGCTGATGCGCGAGCATTCGCTCTCCGACATTGCTCTTCTCATCTATACATCTGGATCAACCGGAAAGCCGAAGGGGGCTATGCTCTCCTTCCGCAACATCCGCGCCGGCGCCAACGGCCTTCTCGACCGCTACGGCATCGGCCAGGGCTGGACGACGCTGTCCTACCTGCCGCTCTGTCACGTCGCCGAGCAGGCGACGACGATCTTCGGCCCGCTCTATTCCGGCAGCCAGGTCAACTTCGGCGAATCCCTGCGCACCGTGCAGGAGGACCTGCGCGAGGTTGCGCCGATGAGCTTCCTCGGCGTGCCGCGCATCTGGGAGAAGATGCACTCCGGCATCCGCGTGAAGATGTACGAGGCGCGCCCGGTCCAGAAGTGGCTCTACAAGGCGGCCTTCGACCTCTGCACGCCCTTCGCCGACAAGCCGCGCAACCAGTGGACGCTCGCCGACAAGGCGAAGTTCGCCCTCGCCTATGCGTTGGTGTTCCGGGCGCTCAACAACGCCATCGGGCTGACCCGCTGCCGCGTCGCCTTCACCGGCGCGGCGCCGATCTCGCCCGAGGTCATCCGCTTCTTCCGCATCATCGGCGTGCCGCTGGTGGAGATCTACGGCATGACCGAGACCTCCGGCGGCATCCTCGGCCAGACGCCGGACGACGTCGTCGTCGGCACCGTCGGCAAGGCGATGAAGGGCACCCAGGTGCAGCTCGCCGAGGACGGCGAGATCATGGCCCGCGGCGCCACCATCTTCGAGGGCTACTACAAGAACGAGGAGGCGACCCGCCAGACCATTGTCGACGGCTGGCTGCGCACCGGCGACGTCGCCGAGATGCAGGGCGGCCATTTCAAGATCGTCGATCGCAAGAAGGACATCATGATCACCGCCGGCGGCAAGAACCTGTCGCCGACCGAGATCGAGCATGCGGTGAAGATGAGCCCCTTCATCAAGGAGTGCATCGTCTTCGGCGACCGCCAGAAATATGTCGCGGCCCTGATCCAGATCGACATGGAGACGGTCGGCAAGTGGG
>VFQR01001073.1_pt1 | contig 24102 bp, 26 predicted proteins | sample 3512321 | NCBI WGS metagenome assembly VFQR01 (sample SAMN10412374, study PRJNA504923) | tailings metagenome | isolation source: Relicate 3 Philex TSF1 revegetated site | place: Philippines: Tuba, Benguet | collected 2017-08-29 | reverse complement strand
GGAACGCCCAGTCGCGCGGCCGCGCGGCGGCACAGGGAGGCAGGCGATGACGGCACGATCGCGCGAGGCGCTGGTAGCGGATATCGGCGGCACGACCGCTCGCTTCGCGATGGCCGACATCGACGAATTGACGATCGATCACTTCGCCTCCTTTTCCTGCCGGATGTTCCCGTCGCTGCAGGCCGCGATCCGCGCATATCTCTCGTCCGTTCCGCATCGGCCGAAGATGGCGTCGCTGGCGATTGCCGCGCCGTTGCGCGGCGACACGATCGAGCTCACCAACCTCGACTGGTCCTTCACGCGCGCCGACATAGCCGAGGCGACGGGGGTGGCCGACGTCCGGCTGGTCAACGATTTCGAGGCGCAGGCGCTCGCATTGCCGCACCTGGTCGCCCACGACCTGCACAGGATCGGCGGCGGTGAGGCGGACGCCAATGGCACCAAGGTGGTCCTTGGGCCCGGCACCGGGCTCGGCGTGTCAGGGCTCGTGCGTTCAGCCGCCAGCTGGATCCCGTTGCCGGGCGAAGGCGGGCACGTCGCCTTCGCTCCCCGCACGTCCGATGATTTCGAGCTCATGCAACGTATGGGCGACGGCTCCGGCCGCGTCTCGGCGGAGCGGATGATCTCCGGTCCTGGACTCGAGAAAGTCTACCAGCACCTGCGCCAGATGCGCGGCCATCCGGAAGAGCCGAAGCCGGTCGCCGAGGTCGTTCGGCTGGCGCTCGCCGGCGAGGACGTCGTCGCCGGAGAGGCGCTCGACCATTTCGTGCGATGGCTGGGGAGCTTTGCCGGCGACATGGCGCTCGTCCTCGGGGCGCGAGGCGGGGTCTATCTCGCCGGCGGCATCGCGCCGCGGATCATCGAGGCGCTGGAGACCCGCGGCTTCCGCGAGGCGTTCGAGGACAAGGGCCGGCTCTCCGGCATCTTGCGCGCGAATCCGATCCATGTCGTGCTGGCGCCCGACGCCGGCCTCAAGGGCGCGGCGCTTGCACTCTGAGGAAGCTAAAATCAGACGCTGCCGGCGCGTGCGGCCTGCCGCTCCTCCTTGCGACGCTGTGCGGCGGCCGCCAACGCCTGCTGGACCTCCGTGTCCGCCAGTTGCGGGAAGGAGAGATAGTGGAAGCCGAGCGCTCGGAACGGCATCGGCTGATTGAGGCACACGACCCTGTCGGCTTCTCTTTCGAGCTCCAGCACAGTGTCGTGTGGCGCGACCGGCAGCGCCACGACCACCTCCCGCGGCCCGCGTCGCTTCAGGCCGCGGATCGCGACCTTCATCGTCGTTCCGGTGGCCGCACCATCGTCGACCACGATCGCGGTCTTGCCCCTCAGCGAGAGCGGCCGCCGGGTTCCGCGATAGGCTCCTCGCCTTCGCTCCAGCTCCGGCCGCTCCTGCCTGACGAGCACCCTGAGCTCGTCCTCGTCGAGCCCATAGGCCTCGACGATCTCGCGGTTCAGCACGATGTCGGGCGGATCGCCATCGACGATCGCGGCGACAGCAAGCTCGGGATTGCCGGGAGCGCCGACCTTGCGCACGATCAGCACGTCGAGCGGCGCCTGAAGCGCGTCGGCGACTGCCGCGGCCACAGGAACGCCCCCGCGCGGCAGCGCCAGAACGATCGGGTCAGCCGGCTGCAGGGCCGCCACTTCCCGCGCGAGCCGCTTGCCTGCTTCGTCCCGGTCCCTGAACATCATCGGCTTTCGGGCCAGAGATGGCGCAGATGCTTCTTCATCGACTGCCGCACGTCGGATATCTCGCCCTCCGACACGTGGCGGTCGAGCAGCGCGAAGACGGCCGAGATCGCGCTGTCGGCGTCGATCAGCCGATCCTGCGCGAATGCCGCTTCGATGCGCGCCACGAAGGCATCCTTGCTTCGGTCCGCGACCGGTGTCGCACCGGGCCGCCACCCTTCAAAGTAGATGCCCCGGAACAGCACCGGCAGCTGCGCCGCCAGGTCGGTCATCTCCTCGACCGACAGCCAGTCGCGCAGCGCATGCAGCACGCTGCGCAGGAGGTGATAGGCTCGCCTCTCGTTCCAGTCGAGATCCTGCGACAGCTCGTTGACCCATTGCTGCGCCTGCTGCGCGGCCTGGGTGAAGCTTGCGATCGTGGTGTGGCTCATGGCCGACCCTCCTTGCGTCTCACTCCCGTGGCCAGCGGCCGCCGGTATGGGCCGGCGGCCGAGCCAGGGCATCATGCTGCCTTGATCGTGATCTTCTTCTCGGGCTCCTGCGCGTCGGCGCTCTTGGGAAGCTTCACCTTCAAGACGCCCTTGGAGAAATCGGCCTCGATCTTGTTGGCCTCGACGCCCTCGGGCAGGCGGAAGGAGCGCTGGAAGGATCCATACCGGCGCTCGGAGATGTGGTAGTCCTTCTGCTTCTCCTCACGCTCCTCCTTCTTCTCGCCCCTGATCGTCAGGGTGTGGTTGGTCACCTTCACCTCGATGTCCTTCTCGTCGAGTCCCGGAAGCTCGGCTGTGATCTCGTATTCTTTCTCCTTCTCAGCGAGATCGATCGCCGGAGCCAGGCTCCAGCGCGTGGCGGTCGGGGCGAGCAGTTCGAGGTCGGCGTTCGCCCGCGGCATCGTGAAGGGGCGGCCGAATGACCGGAAATCGTCGAACAGGCGGTCGATCTCGCGGCGCAGGCTGTCGAACGGTGCCCATGGCGACGGCGCGGACGCAGCTTTGGGTTCGTTGTTCTGGGCGACTGGGTTCTTGGTAGGTTCGGCCATGGCACGGCTCCTTGATGGGTTCGGTGGAACTCCGACTGCACCGGCGCACTCTGCAATTAGGCCGGAACAGCCGTCGCTTCGCGGCTCTGCCGCATGAGCGGACCCCTAGAAAAAGCCGGATCTATTCGTGCCGCCTTGACTCGTATCAAGTCCCTGCAGGACGGTTCTGCTCTTTGATCCATGGTGATGCTTTCTCGAAGCGGACGGATTTCATGCGACTATTCGCTCTCAAGGGAAGTGACGAACTCGGAAGAGCCGCGGCCAGTCCGCTCGGGCGGAAGCTCGACCCACACGAGGAGCGGGAGTTCGAGGACGGCGAGCACAAGGCGCGGCCGCTCGTTGGCGTGCGGGGCGAGGACGTCTACGTCATCCACAGCCTGGCAGGTAGCGAAGGCTCGGCCAATGATCGCCTGTGCCGGCTCCTGTTCTTCATCGCGACCTGCCGCGACCAGGGCGCTTCGCGCGTGACGGCCGTGGTCCCCTATCTCGCCTATTGGCGCAAGGACCGGCGGACCAAGGCGCGGGACCCTGTCACGACGCGCTACGTCGCGCAGCTGTTCGAGGCGGTCGGCACCGACCGTATCGTCACGCTCGAGGCGCATAACGTTTCCGCCTTCGAGAACGCCTTCCGCTGCGAGACGGTGCATCTCGACTGCCGAAAACTCTTCGTGGCCGAGATCGAACGGCTGGCCCGCAGCATGCCGGTGGTGCTGTTCTCGCCGGATGGCGGCGGGGTCAAGCGCGCCCAGCTTCTCAAGGAAGAATACGATAGGCGGACAGGCGCCGCCGCGGGCTTCGGCTTCATGGAGAAGCGGCGGAGCCGCGGCCGGGTCTCAGGCGATCTATTCGCTGGCGACGTCGCCGGCAGTGCGGTCTTCATCGTCGACGACATGATCGGCACCGGCGGAACGATGCTGCGGGCCGCGCATGCCTGCCGCGAGCGCGGGGCCGCGGCCGTCCACGCTCTCGCCACCCACGGCTTGTTCGGACCAAGGTCGGACAAGCTTCTATCGGACACGGCGATCAATCGCATCCTGGTGACTGACACTGTCGCTCGGGCCGCGTCCGTCGCGGCCGGCGCTTCCACGGTCCCGGTCGGCATCGTTCCAGTCGGGCCGCTGATTGGCGAGGCTATCGGCCGCCTGGCAACCGGCGGCTCGATTTCGGAGCTGCTCGGTACCGAGGACTGACCAGTTCGCGCTGCGCCTGTTTCAGGTAGCGGAGCGCGAGCGGAAGCCACTTGCCCGGATGCCTCGCCGGCTTCTCTAGGCGATGGGCGATCGAGAGCCGCGCGCGCAGGAGGCAGCGGAAGGCGGCGTAGAGCACAAGAAGCCCGGCCGGCGGCCGAGAATGGAGCGACCGGTCGATCGCCTCATTCAGCACCTGCCTGATCCACCCCGCACCAAGCATGTCGCATTCGAGACCGAGATAGTTCACCTCGTCATAGGGATCGATGATGCGCATCGTCCTGTCGAACTCGAGGCAGTCGATGATCTGTGGCGGCCTGACGAGGCTGACATGTTCCGGCCTCAGGTCTCCGTGGCCCTCCACGATCGCTCCTTGCGCGATCCTGGCCTCGATCAGTGGCCGCGCCTCGGCCAGCAACGCGTCCACGGCCGCCACCGGCGCCGCGGCCGCGTCAGAGGTTCCGAGCCCAGCCGACAGCAGGATTTCCCGGTTGATCGCCTGCTCCTCGGTCAGATGATCGAGATAGGCCCTTCCCTCGGCGCCGACAGAAACGCAGGCCCGATAGAAGCTGCTGAGACGCGCCGCGACCGCCTCGATGTCGTGCTGCGCGACCCTGCCGGACCTGATACGCTCGTCCAGCATGTCGCGTTGGGGCAGGCGCTCCATCTCCACCAGCCAGTCGACCACGCGGCCCTGCGCGCCGCCGAGGCTGAAGGTGCCGCCGATGCGTCGCAGCGGGACCACGCCGCGATAGACGAGCGGCGCCAGGCGGCGGTTGAGCCGCACCTCCTCCTCGCAGAAGAAGCGCCGGCGCTCCAGCGTGCCGAAGTCGAGATAGGGATAGCGAACCGGCTTCTTGAGCTTGTAGACCCGGTCGCCGGTCAGGAAGACCCAGGACATGTGGGTCTGCCTTGACGACAATGTCCAGGGGCGCGCGATACTCGGTGCCGGTCTTCCTGCTGACTGCAGCCTCGGCGATACGCTTCCGATCTATGTCTGACAGCATCGACAGGGCCTCGGCGAAAGGCTGCGGAGCACGGACGACAACGACCCATTGCCCGCCGCGCCCGAAATTGCCGGGCTGGACCCCTGTCTCCACCCGCGCATGCAGGAGCAGCGCCGACAGGTCGCCACGTCGCAGGCTGTCGAGGTAGGCCCTCGCGTTCTCTCCATCCGAGTCGGTCATCAGAACAGACAATGCCGGGCTTATCGCAAAGGCAAGTTGGGATGCTTGAGAGGGGCGAGCGACTACACGCCCTCACAGAAAACCTCGGCCCCAAGGTACTCCCGCATGACGATGCGGACGAGCGTGCCGCCGTCCTGCTGGGTCACTCCATATCGATACACATCGTCCTGGACGATGACCGACCCGGCGCCATCCGTATCGAGTCCTGTGGCCCCCCTCGTCAGCATGCGCGTGCCGACCTCCGGCCAGTAAGCAGGCCAGGTCACGTCCTCGAACTCCTCACGTTGCAACGCGGTCAACGACAGCAGCGGCCCGAACCAGACCCGGGACGGCTCCTCGCGCATCGCCTCGCTAAGCTCGTAGAAGACATGCCCTCGGGCGTTCTTAACCCTCACGTTCCGGACGCGGTGCTCCGCTGGAGACCAGATGACACGTTCGTCGCCGCCTTGCCTCATGTAGGTCTTCTTCGACTGCTCGATCCTGCGGACAAGCGCCGCGTTGCTGCCGAGGATGCGAGCAGCCCTTTCGACTACCTGCTTGCCGGGATCGGTCGTTCCCGCCAGCACCGTCCCGAGGAAAGCAGCCAGGTATTCCTCGTCAGGCGAGAACGAGCTGTTGCAAGGCTGGCAGACCGTCATCACAGGCAGCCGCCCTGGGTGAGGCTTCTCGAGCAGGACGCGAGAAGGCGCGTGATCTTCGTTCACCTTGGCTCCGGCGATGGTCGTCCCACCGTGGATGCACCAGCCCTTCAGGCGGTCGTCGGAATTGTCCTCGACATACTCCATGGAAATCTCTCCTCCCCTCGATGGAGCGGGCAGCCTACAATAAGCACTTCTTCAATCTCGGCTGCTTCGAATGAGGGCGGCCCGGCTACTGGCTGTTCGACACCTGTTTGGCGGAGGAGGATGCCGCGAGCATAGCCGCGTGGAACACCCGCGCCGCCCCTCCAGCGGTGCTACCGAGTGCTACCTGAATCTGGGGATGCTCCTGAACTCCTTGCTGCGTAAGCCTTCCCGGCTCTCGTCCGTCCAGTCCATCATCGGCGCAACGGCGAAGGCTTTGCCCCCATAGATGCTGGATTTCGGCTCGTTCTGCGGCGCTTGCACGACTCTGCTGTCCAATCTGGCTGCCTCCCGGGCTACGGTTGCGCCCAAAGGCCAAGGGTCGGCCATATACCGCGCAACTGCCGACAAGGCGAGACAGTGTCGCCGCTTTCGCTCCTGGCAGGGCGCCCCTCAGCCGCCACCGCGCGGCATCGGCCAGGTGTCGGACAGGCGGTAGCCGTCGGGCCAGGGGTCGTCGGGGTCTAGCATGTGCTGGTGGATGCCGGTGATCCAGCCGCGGCCGCTGATCTGCGGCCGGATCGCCGGGCGGTCGCCGACCACGGTCTCGGCGAGGATCTCGCCCGAGAACTCCGAGCCGATGATCGACACGCCGGTGAAGCGGTCGCCGACCGCCATCTCGCCTTTCGCGTGGAGGAGCGCCATCCGGGCCGAGACAGCCGTGCCCGTCGGCGAGCGGTCGAGCTTGCCCGGACGGATCGACACGACCGACTTCGCCCGCAGCCCCTCCGCCGTCCGCTCCGGCCGGCCGGCGAAGAGGCAGAAGGAATGGTGCGTCCAGTCCGGCTGCGCGGGATGGCGGAACTCGAGCTGCGCGTTGGCGGCTTGCGTGATGCGCACGCCGAGCTCGGCGAGCTCCCGCGCCTCGCCTGCCTCGAGCCTCAACCCCATCGCCTCGGCGTCGACCACGACGAAGCTGTCGCCGCCATAGGCGGTGTCGACGGTCAGGCGGCCGATGCCCGGCACCTCGATCTTCGCCCCGGTCAGGCAGGCGAAGGACGGCAGGTTCTCGATCGTGATCCGCTCGGCCTTGCCGTTCCGGCAGTCGGCCCTCACCCGCACCAGCCCGCCCGGCGCCTCGAGCGCGAACTCGGTCACCGGCTCGCGCATCGCGACCATGCCACTGTCCAGAAGCACGGTCGCGACGCAGATCGCGTTCGACCCCGACATCGGCGGCGTGTCGGCCGGCTCCATGATGATGAAGGCGGCTGCAGCCTCGGGGTGGCGTGGCGGCACCAGGAGGTTGACGTGGCGGAAGACGCCGCCGCGCGGCTCGTTCAGCAAGAAGTCGCGCAGCCTGCCGTCGCTCGCGATCCAGCCGCGCTGCGCCCAGAGCGTGTCGCCGGGCGGCGGCGGCACCCCGCCGACGATCACGTCGCCCACCTCGCCCTCGGCGTGGCAGGAGACGACGTGGATGATCTGGCTCGTCCGCATGCCCAGCTCCCTGCCCTCAGCAAGCGGCGCGGTTCAGTCCGCGATCTCCAGCAGCCGCGCCCTGCCGAGCTCCTCCTCGCCCAGCGCCACCGCAACGCGCTGCCTCAGGTCGAAGCGCACCGTCGTGACCCTGGCCACGGCGCGCACCGTGCCGTCGTCGCTGTCCTCCATCGTGTGGACATAGGTCAGGGACTTGGTGCCGATCCTGGCGACGCCCGAGCGGATCGTCACCAGCGCGCCCGAAGGCGTCTCGTGGCGGTAGTCGATCTCGCAGCGCACGTCGGCCCAGCCCAGCCCCCGCTCACGGTCGCCGGCCGCCGTCGCGATGCGCCCGAGCAGGTGGAAGCTCGCGTCGTCGAACATCGCCGCATAATGGCGCACGTTCATGTGGCCCATCGAATCGCACAGCCAGGGGTGCGCGACGCCGAGGAAGGTGACCTCCGCCGTCAAAACGCCACCTCGTTCGCGCCCTTGAGCTGCAGGAGGTCGCGCGCCTCGTCCGGCGTCGCGACGTCGAGCGACAGCTCGCCCAGGATGCGCCTGATCTTGGCGACCTGCTCGGCGTTGCTCTTCGCCAGCTGGCCCTTGCCGATATAGAGGCTGTCCTCCAGCCCGACCCTGACATTGCCGCCCATCACGGCGCCCATCGTGCACAGTCCCATCTGGTGCCTGCCCGCGGCCAGCACCGACCAGAGATAGTCCTTGCCGAACAGCCGGTCGGCGGTGCGCCGCATGTGCATCATGTCCTCCGCGTCGGGCCCGATGCCGCCGAGCAGCCCGAATATGGTCTGCACGAAGAGCGGCGGCGTCAACAGCTTGCGGTCGAGGAAATGGGCAAGCGTGTAGAGATGGCTGACGTCGTAGCACTCGAACTCGAATCGCGTGCCGTAGGCCTGCCCGACCTCGACGATGATGCGCTCGATTTGCTGGAACGTGTTCGACACGATGCCGGATCGCGTCGCCTCCAGATAGTCCCGCTCCCAGTCGTGCTGCCAGCTCTGGTATTTGCCGGCGATGTGGTAGAGGCCGAAATTCATCGAGCCCATGTTGAGCGAGCAGAGCTCCGGCCGCGCCGCATGCGCAGCCTCCAGCCGCTCCTCCAGGCTCATCTTGAGGCCGCCGCCGGTCGAGATATTCATCACCGCGTCCGTCTGCTGCTTGATGCGCGGCAGGAAGTCCATGAAGAGCTTCGGGTCGGGCGACGGCTTGCCGGTGTCGGGGTCGCGCGCGTGGAGATGGACGATCGCGGCGCCCGCCTCCGCCGCGCCCACCGCCGCCTCGACGACCTCGGTCGGCGTGATCGGCAGGTGCGGGCTCATCGTCGGCGTATGGATCGACCCTGTCACCGCGCAGGTGATGATGACCTTGTTCGCTGCCTGCATGTTCTCCCTCTCCCGTCGGCGCCGTGCCTCGCGCGGAGGCCGGCGCGTCTCTTCAAATCCGCTCCGCCTCTTCTGTCTTCTGCCGCTGCCGGCGCGGCCTGGGCGGCGCATAGCCGCCGGCGACCGCGCGCAGGATGATGTCGGCCGCGTCGGAGATGTCGGCAACCAGCCCGCGCCTTGCGCCGGCCGCGTCACCCGCCCGCAGCGCAGCGAGGATCTCGGCATGGTGGTCGAGCCCGAGGCCGAGCGTCGTCTCCTCGCGCATGATGTTGAGCCACGGCCCGGCCCGCAGCCACAGCCGCTCGATGATCGGCTGCAGGAGGCCCGAGCGCGAGGCGCGGTAGATGGTGAAGTGGAAGTCGCGGTTGAGCGCCAGGTAGTCGGCGGCGAGCCCCGCAGCGGTCCGCTCCGCCATCGCCTCGTTCAGCGCCTCGAGCCGGCGCATCTCGTCCGGCGTCACGGTGGCCGCCGCCCATTCGGTGGCCGCGCCCTCGATCGAGCAGCGCACGCGCGAGAGGTCGGCGATCACCTCGACCGTCGCCTCCGGCACGATCACCCCGCGGTTCGGATGGTCGAACAGCGCGCCGTCGCTGACCAGCTGCCGCAGCGCCTCGCGCACCGGCATCGGGCTGGTCTCGAAGCGCTCCGCCACCTCGCGCACCACCAGCCGCTGGCCGGGCAGGAAGTCGCCGTTCATCAGCGCCGCGCAGAGCCCGGCATAGACCCGCGAATGCGCCGTGCCGCTCCCCGCCGGCCGGAGGCCCGCCGCCACGTTCATGCCCGTTCCGGAAGCACCGAGCGGTACTCGGCGAGGAAGTTGTCGAAGGCGGCGACGAAGGCGTCGATTTCGGCATCCGTGAACGGCAGCGACAGCGCCAGCATGCCGCGCGGCGTCACGTGGAAGCCGGCGAGCAGCATCTCGACGTGCCAGAGCGCGAGGAGGTCAGGGTCGGCCGCCTCCAGGTCCTCGGGCCCCTTCACCTCGCCCGCCACGAAATGCAGGTTCATGAGCGACCCGCGCCCGAGCACCACGCCCGCCGCGCCGCGCCGCTCCAGCGCGGCGTTCATCTCGGCGCGCATCCGGTCGCCCAGCGCGTTGACGCGGCGGCTCGCCTCCTCGGTCAGCACCTGCGTGAAGCCGGCGAGACCGCCCGCCATGCTGAGGATGTTGTTGTTGAACGTGCCGCCATGGGAGAAGGCGCCGGGCGCGGCCGGGTCGAACCTGTCCATAAGGTCGGCGCGCCCGCCGAAGGCGCCGAAGCTCGCGCCGCCGCCGAGATACTTGCCCAACGTCACGAGGTCGGGGTTGATGCCCAGCTCCCCGTGCAGCGCCCGGTAGGAGAGGCGCGACGTCATCACCTCGTCGAAGATCAGGATGATGCCCTTCGCGCTTGCCTTCTCGCGCAGCAGGGCGAGGAAGGCGCGCTCGGCCGGGATGCAGCCGCCGCCGCCCATCATCGGCTCGATGATGATCGCGGCAATATCGGCGCCCTCCCGCTCTATGAGCGCCGCCACGCCCTCCATGTCGTTGTAGTCGGCGAAGACGAAGGGGAACGGCAGGTTGAGCGGCGAGCCGCCATGGGCGAAGGTCAGGACGCCGCCATGGTAGCCCTCGCGGAAGGCGACGACCTTCGATCGCCCGGTGATGGCGCGCGCCATCGACAGCGCCATGATGTTGGCCTCGGTGCCCGAATTGCAGAAGCGCACCCGCTCGATTGCCGGGAAGCGGTCGACGATCGCCTGCGCGTAGCGCGCCTCGAAGAGGTTCGGCGCACCGAGCGCCGTGCCGCCGCGCACCGCTGAAATCAGCGCCTCGGCGATGGTGGGGTCGGAATGCCCGTAGAGCCCGGCCGTGTATTCCGAGACGAAATCGACATAGCGGTGGCCGTCGATGTCCTCGAGATGGCAGCCGCTGCCGCCGGCCATGGCGAGCGGGAACGGCCGGTACCACAGTACGGCGCGCGTATTGCCGCCCGGCAGAGCGCCGGCCGCCTCCCGGTGGCGCGCCAGGCTCTTCGGGTTCGCCGCCGCGAAGCGCTCGTGCGCCTCGGCCAGCACAGCCTCAAGCCCGGCATTTCGCCGATCCTGCACAGCCCTCACCGCCATTCGATCAAATCTCCCGCGAAACCTGCCCGCGCAGCCCTTCCGAAAGCCTGGCCAAGGCTATGCGAATAGGCTGTTGCCAATCAATCCCTCCTCTGTCAATAATTTGATCAAATCTGCAGGCCAAGACAGAAAGGGGAATGCTCATGCGCAGACAGGGAAGCATGATGGCGGCCGCCTTGGCGACCGTTTTCGCCGCCCAGCCGGTCCAGGCGGCCGACGCGATCACCGTCGTCGGCTGGGGCGGAAACTGGGACCGCGCCTACAAGGAGGGCGTCTGGGACGTCTACACCGCCGAGACCGGCATTCCGATCGTCATCGAAGAGTGGGCGGGCGAACTGGCGCGGGTACGCGCCCAGGTCCAGAGCGGCAACATCACCTGGGACCTCGTCGCGGCCGAGGCGCCGAGCGTCGAGATCGGCTGCGCCGAGGGCCTGTTCGTCAAGCTGACGCCGGAAGTCACCGGCGATCCGAGCCTCTACCATCCCGGCACGATCCACGACTGTGGCGTCGCCTCAGACACCTGGGCGACGATCCTCGCCTACCGGACCGATCTCGTGGAGGGCGACGGCCCGAAGAGCTGGGCCGATTTCTGGGACGTCGAGAAGTTTCCCGGCAAGCGCGGCATGCTCGCCCAGGCGCAGTACACGCTGGAGAACGCCATGATGGCGGCGGGCGTGGCGCCCGGCGACGTCTACGACGAGCTGCGCGCACCGGGCGGCATCGACCGCGCCTTCGAGATGCTCGACCAGATCAAGCCGCATGTCGTGTGGTGGACCTCCTCCACCCAGGCGATCCAGAACCTCGACAGCGGCGAGGTGGTGATGACCGACCAGTACAATGCCCGCATCACCAATGACGTTATCAACGAAGGCAAGCCCTACGCCATCGCCTGGGAAGCGGGCTATTTCTACGGCACCGACATGTGGGCCGTGGTCGCCGGCGCGCCGAACGAGCAGGCGGCGATCGAGCTCGTGCGATGGTTCTCGGTCCCCGAGCATCAGGCCGGCTTCTCGAAGCTCTACGCCTACGGCACCGGCCGCATCGAGGCGGCCGACTTCATCCCCGAAGATTGGAAGCAGCACTTGCCGACGGCGCCGCAATACCTTCCCTATTCGGCGACCTACGACACCGACTTCTGGGTCGAGAACAAGGAAGTTCTCGAGGAAAGGTTCAGCGCCTGGCTGACCAGATGACGATCGCCGCGGCGGCGCCGGGCACGGCCCGCGGGAGGGCCTGGCGCCTCCCGCGCGGCAATTTCTCGACGGCGCTGCTCGTCGTGCCGCTCGTCGCCTTCATCCTCGTCGTCTTCCTGTGGCCGGTGGGGCGCTTTCTCGCCCTGTCGGTCGACAACACCGACATCTCGCGCAACCTGCCTCGCACCATCGCCGCGCTCCACGACTGGCGATCCGACGACGGCCTGCCGCGCGAGGAGGTCTTCGCCGCTCTCGTCGCGGATCTCGCCGCCGCACGCGAGGCCGGGCGGGACGGGCTCCTTGCCCAGGCCGTCAATCAGCGCCTCGTCGGCACGCGCTTCCTTGTCATCCGCACCGCGGCGGACGCTGCCGCCGGTGTCTTCGCCGGGCAGCCGGCGCGGGACGCGGTGCTGGCGGCGCACTCCGGCTGGGACAATGCGGCGCTGTGGTCGGTCATCCGCGCCAACGGCTCGGCCTATACCGACTACTACCTGCTCGCGAGCTTCGACCTCGAGCGCTCCGCCGACGGCACGCTCGGCCGCGTCTCCCGCGACCGAGCGCAGTTCCTCGACATTCTGCTGCGCACCGTCTGGATCAGCGCCGTGGTCACCGTGCTCTGTGCTGTGCTCTCCCTGCCGCTCGCCCAGGCGATCGTCAGCGCTCCGCCCGCCTGGTCGCGGGTGATGCTCGCCCTCGTCCTCTTCCCGCTGTGGACGTCGCTGCTGGTACGTACGGTGATCTGGATCATCGTCCTGCAGCGCAACGGACCGGTGAACTCGGCGCTCGTCATGACCGGGATCGTGAACGAGCCGCTCAGCCTCATCTACACGCGCTTCTCGCTCTACGTCGCGATGGTGCAGGTCCTCCTGCCGCTGATGGTGCTTTCCGTCGTCTCGGTGATGCGACGCGTTCCGCCGGCCTACATGCAGGCGGCGCGCTCGCTCGGCGCGCCGTGGTGGACGGCCTGGCGCCGCGTTCACCTGCCCATGATCATGCCGGGCATCCTCGCCGGCTCGGCGATCGTCTTCGTCTTCTCACTCGGCTACTACATCACGCCGGCGCTGGTCGGCGGGCCGACCGAGCAGATGATCTCGTCCTTCATCGCCTTCTACACCAACACCACGCTCAACTGGGGCCTGGCGGCGGCGCTCTCGGTGCAGCTCCTGCTCGTCCTGCTCCTCGGCGGCGTGCTGGTCTGGACTGGCCGTCACCTGGCCTCATGGGGCCGCGCCGCATGATCGCCGCCCGGCTCCGCACACTCCTGATGTACGCCGCGGCGGCGCTCATCCTCGCCTACATCCTGCTGCCGCTCGTCTTCATCGTGCCGATGTCGCTCACCAGCGGCAACACGCTCGCCTTCCCGACGCCGGGCTGGTCGCTGCGCTGGTACGAGGAACTGCTCGCCGACCCGCGCTGGGCCAATTCGCTCTGGAACTCGGTCGTCATCGCGCTTTCGGCGACGTTCCTCTCCTGCCTGCTCGGCATCCCGGCGGCGATCGGGCTCGCCTGGGGAAAGTTCCCCGGCAAGGCGGTCGTCTACGCCATCGTCGCGGCGCCGCTCGTCATGCCGGTGGTCATCGTCGGCGTCGCCGCCTTCTCGTTCTTCGCCACGCTCGGCCTCGTCGGCAACCGCATCTCGATCATCCTCACCCACACTGCGATGGCCGTGCCCGTCATGCTGACCGCCGTCACCGCCAGCCTGCGCGGCTTCGACCGCACGCTCCTGCGCGCCGCCGCCTCGCTGGGCGCCAGCCCGTGGGAGGGTTTCCGCCGCGTCCTCCTGCCGCTGATCGCGCCGGGCGTCGTCACCGGCGCCGTCATCGCCTTCATCATCTCCTTCGACGAGGTGGTGGTGGCGAGCTTCCTGTCGACCGGCGCCGAGCGCACCCTGCCCCGGATGATCTTCTCCGGCGTCCGCGAATCGATCAGCCCGGCGATCGCCGCCGTTGCCGTGCTGCTGATCGCCTTCTCCGCCGTCCTTCTCGGCTTCATCGGCTGGATGCAGTCGCGCGTCGACCGCGTCCGGCAGCGGCGGGCCGCGGCATGAGGACCGATCCGCGCATCGAGGCGATCTCCGCCGACATGCGGCTCTGGCGCCGCCGCCTGCATGCCGATCCCGAGCTCGGCTTCGAGGAGCACCGCACCGCGTCCTTCGTCGCCGGGCTGCTGCGCCAGTGGGGCCTCGACGTCGCAGAGGGCGTCGGCGGCACCGGCGTCGTGGCGACGCTGGCCGGCACCGAACCGGGCGCGGCGACGATCGCCATCCGGGCCGAGCTCGACGCGCTGCCGATGGACGAGAAGACCAACCGGCCCTGGTCGTCGCGCAATGCCGGCCGCATGCACGCCTGCGGCCATGACGGGCACATGGCGATGCTGCTCGGCGCGGCGCGCATCCTCTCAGACGCGCCACGGCTAGCCGGCACGCTCCGCTTCGTCTTCCAGCCGGCCGAGGAGGGCTTGGGCGGCGCGCTTGCCATGCTCGCGGACGGCCTGTTCGAGCGCTTCCCCTGCGACGAGGTCTACGCCCTCCACAACAGCGAGCGCCCGCTGGGCGAGGTCGCGGTCCATCCGGGCACAGCTGCCGCCGCCGCCGACCGCTTCGAGATCGTCATCGAGGGGCGCGGCGGCCATGCCGCGACGCCGCATCTCTGCATCGATCCCCTCCCCGTCGCCGCCCGGCTCCTGCTCGACCTCGAGGCGCTGCCCGGCCGCCTGACCGACGCCGCCTCGCCGGCGATCGTCACCGTCGCCACGCTCCGCGCCGGCACCGCCTTCAACACGATCCCGGATACCGCGACGCTGTCGGGCACCGTTCGCGCCTTCGACGAGAGCGTCCGCCAGGCGCTCGAAGGCGCGATCCGCCGCCTTGCCGATGCGCACGGCCGCATGCATGGCGCCACCGCCGTCGTGCGCTACGAGAGCCCCTTCGCCGTCACCGTCAACACGACGGCAGAGGCTGCCTTCGTCGCCGACGTGGCCGAGGATGTCGTGGGCCCGGCGGGCGTCGACCGCGCACCCGTGCCGGAGATGGGCTCGGAGGATTTTTCCTTCATGCTCGCCGAGCGGCCGGGCTGCTACTTCCTGCTCGGCCAGGCCGACGACGCGCACACCGCCGCCGCCCACGATCCCCACTACGACTTCAACGATGCGCTGCTGCCGATCGGCGCCAGCCTGTGGGTCAGGCTGGCCGAGCGCCGGCTGTCGGCGGGAGGAAAATAGATGCCGCGGCTGACCGATGCCGACGTCGCGCGGCGCTGCCACTGGCTGCAGCAGGCACTGGCCGAGGATCGCGACCTCGCCCCGCCGCTCGATGAGGCGACGAGCGCCGACGTCGCGATCGTCGGCGGCGGCTATCTCGGGCTGTGGAGCGCGATCCTGCTCGCCGAGGCGCGACCCGGCACCGACATCGTCGTCCTCGAGCGCGACATCTGCGGCGGCGGCCCGAGCGGGCGCAATTCCGGCATGCTCTTGCCCGCCTGGGCCAAGTTCGGCGCGGCCGCAGCACTGGGCGGCGAGGCGCGGGCGCTCGCCCTCGTCGACCAGGCCGCGCGGACGATCGGGGAGATCGACGCCTTCTGCCGCGACAACGCAATCGACTGCTGGCTCGACCGCGTCGGCTGGCTCTGGGGCGCGACCTGCGCCGCGCAGGACGGCGCCTGGCGCGACGCGCTCGCGCGGCTGGAGGCGCACGGCATCGTCCCTGCCCGCCCGGTCACCCGCGACGAGATCGCCGCCATGACCGGCTCTGCGGCGATGATCTCCGGCGTCTTCGACCCGAGCGCCGCGACGATCCAGCCGGCCCTGCTCGCCCGCGGCCTCCGCCGCGCCGCGCTTGCCCGCGGCGTGCGCATCCACGAGATGACGCGGATGACGCGCTTTTCGCGTCGCGGCCCGCCCGTGGTGGAGACGAAGCACGGCTCCGTCCGGGCCGGCAAGCTCATCCTCGCCATGAACGCCTGGTCGGCGTCTGTGCCCGAGCTTGCGCCCGCGATCTTCAACATCGCCAGCGACGACGCAGTCTCCGAGCCGATGCCCGACAGGCTGCGCGAGGCGGGCTACGCCAACGGCCCGCTGGTCATCGATTCGCGCGTCTTCGTGACCGGCTTCCGCGCCACCCGCGACGGCAGGCTGAATGTCGGCGTCACTGGCGGCCATGTCGGCTTCGGCGGCATCGTCGACCAGCGCTTTCACCGAACGTCGACCCGCGTCGCCGACATGCGCGCGGCCCTTCGCGCCGCGCATCCCGCACTCGCCGATTTCCCGCTCGCCAATTCGTGGAATGGTCCGATCGACCGCACCCGCAGCGGCCTGCCGCTCTTCGGCGCCCTGCCCGCCTCGCCAGACGTGCTCTACGGCTACGGCTTCTCCGGAAACGGCATCGGCATGAGCCGGATCGGCGCCGAGATCCTGACCTCGCTCGTCCTCGGCCGCGACGACGAGTGGGCCGACAGCCTGCTCGTCCGACCCGTCACGCCCGGCTTTCCGCCCGAGCCGATCCGTTTCGTCGGCGCGCATCTGGTGCGCGACGCGGTCCGCCGCCGCGATGGCTGCGAGCACGCCGGGAGGCGTGCGGGGAAGCTGACCTCATGGCTCGCCGGCCTTGCGCCCTCGGGCGTCACGCCGTCGCGCGCCAACATATCGGAGAGGAAAGGATAGCGCGATGTCGGGCCCAAAAGTCTTCCGCCGCGCCGAGATGAAGCTGATCCCCGCGGTTACGCCGACCGGCACCACCTCGATCGCGCGGGTGATCGACTCCTCGGTCAGCTCCTCCGTCGGCGGCGGCATCGAGTATCTCGAGGACGCGGTCATCGACTGGACCGTCACCTATGACGAAATCCTGTTCGTCTTCGAGGGCGAGCTCACCGTCGCATTCGCGGACGGCGAGCATCGCTGCACGGCAGGCGACATCGTCTGGCTGCCGGCCGGCACCAGCCTGCGCTACATCGCGAACGAGCGGGCCGGCTATTTCTACGCGCTCCATCCGGTCGACTGGGCGGCGCGGCAGGGCGTCCGCGAGCCGTAGCGCGCGCTACAGGAAATCCGCCCGCTTCGGCGTGAAGCAGTCGACCAGCCTGCCGCCCTCCAGCGCCTTCACGCCATGGACGAGCCCGGACGGCACGATGAAGCCGCCCCCGGCGGCGATCTCGCGCGTCTCGCCGTCGATCGTGACCTCGAACCGCCCTTCGGCGACGTAGCTCGACTGGACGTGCGGGTGCGAGTGCAGCGCCCCGATCCCGCCCTTCTCGAAGGCGAACTCGACCATCATCAGCTCGTCCGTGTGGAGGATCACCTTGCGGCGACCGCCGCCGTCGAGTGTCGTCCACGTGCCTTCGTCCGCCTGCGCGAACAACCTGACCTTGTCGTGCATGCCAGCCTCCGGTCTCAGCGCGCCAGCCAGCCGCCGTCGACGGCCAGCACGGCGCCGTGCACGTAGCGCGATGCAGGCGCCAGCAGGAAGACGGCCGCATCGCCGATATCGCCCGGCTCGCCCCAGCGGCCGGCCGGGATGCGACCGAGGATCGCCGCGCTTCGGTCCGGGTCGGCACGCAGCGGCTCGGTGTTGTTCGACACGACATATCCCGGCGCGATCGCGTTGACGTTGATGCCCTTCGACGCCCACTCGTTGGCGAGCGCGCGCGTCACGCCCAATACGCCATGCTTGGCAGCGGCATAAGCCGGCACGCGGATGCCGCCCTGGAAGGCGAGCACCGAGGCGATGTTGACGATCCGCGCCTCCCGCCCCTCCGCCAGCGCCTTCCGGGCCAGCGCCTGGCTGAGGAAGAACAGCGCGCGCAAATTGACGTCCATGACGTCGTCCCAGTCCTCCTCGCCGAACTCGACGGCATCCGCCCGGCGGATGATCCCGGCATTGTTGACCAGCCCGTCGATCGGGCCGTGGCCCTCCCACGCCTCCCCCATCACCTCCAAGGCCTGGGCCTCTGCGAGGTCGAACCGCATCGGCGCGATCCTGCCGCCTATGGCCTCGACCGCTTCGACCGTCTCGTCCATCGATGAGCGCCCGACGGCGACGACGAACCCTCCGGCGCGCGCGACCGACAGAGCGCATCCCTGGCCGATACCCGTATTGGCGCCGGTCACGAGCACCGTCCGCCCTTCGAGCGAGAACGAGGAGAGATCGCTCATCGCAGGTCCTCCAGCGCGACGGGGTCGACGTCGGTATAGTCGACATTGTCGCCTGCCATCGCCCAGATGAAGGCGTAGTTCGACGTGCCGGCACCGGAATGGATCGACCATCCGGGCGACAGCACCGCCTCCTCGTTCTTCATCACGATGTGGCGGGTCTCGTCCGGCTCGCCCATGAAGTGGAACACGCGCGCGTTCTCGGGCAGGTCGAAATAGAGATAGGCCTCCATCCGCCGGTCGTGGACGTGGCAGGGCATCGTGTTCCAGACCGAGCCTTTCGCCAGCTGCGTCATCCCGACGACCAGCTGGCAGGTCTTCACCCCCTCCGGATGCACGAACTGGAAGATCGAGCGCTCGTTGGAGGTCTCCTGCGCGCCGAGATCGATGCGCTTGGCGTCGCCGATCCGGATGAGCCGGGTCGGGTGCGCGTGGTGCGCCGGGGCGCTGAGCAGGTAGAACTTCGCCGGCGCATCGGCATCGTAGGAGGAGAAGACGACCTCCCCCGCCCCCATGCCGCAATAGACCATGTCGCGCGGCCCGGCCGCGGAGCGCTCGCCGCCGACGGTGACGGCGCCCGCCCCGCCGATGTTCACCGCGATGAGCTCGCGCCTGTCGAGGAAGCTTTTCGTCCCCGTGGGCTTGATCGTCTCGAGCGCCAGCGGCTCCTCTGCCGGCGTCGCGCCGCCGACGATCATGCGGTCGTAATGGGTGTATTCGAGGCGGATGCGGCCCGGCTGAAAGAGGCCGGGCACGTGGAAATTGTGCCGCAGCTCGTCCGTTCCCATCGCCGCAGCACTCTGGGGATCGATCGCATAGCGCGTGGCATAGTCGGTGTGGGCAAGGGGCATCAGCGGCACTCGTGTCTGGTGGTGAGGCAGGCCTTAAGCCTTGGGGGCGGCCGAAGCGGCCGAGTGGAGCAGCGACGGCGCGCCGGCAAGGCGATCCCGATATCGCTTCTGGCTGGCGGCCAGGTGGCTGCGCATAGCCGTGCGCGCCGCCTCCGCGTCGCCGGCGGAAATAGCCTTGACGATGGCGAAATGCTCGCGCTGCAGGCCGATCTGGTACTTCACCGTGAGGATGCTGTCCGTGCCCCACGGCGAGGTGACGTCACAGGGTATGGCGCGGCTGCCCAGCGCGTCGAGCACCTCGACATAGAAGGGATTGTTCGTCGCCTCGGCGATGGAGCGGTGAAAGGCGAAATCCCCCTTGCCGGTCGCGGCCCGCTCGGCAAGCAGCCGGTCGAACTCGTAGTAGGCCTCGTAGATGCGGGCTTCCTGGGCGCTGTTGCGGCGCTGGGCGGCAAGACCGGCTGATTCGATCTCGATACCCATGCGCACTTCGAGAACATTGAGCGCGTGCGATATCTTCGAGCCGACCTCGGCGCCGATGGCGCTGAAGGCGCTGGCGGCCTGGTGGACCACGAAGACGCCGGCGCCCTGGCGCGGCTCGACCAGCCCGTCGGCGGCGAGCGCGGCGATCGCCTCGCGGACCACCGTGCGGCTGACGCCGTAGGTCTCGGTCAGAAGCCTCTCCGTCGGCAGCCTGTCGCCGGGCGCCAGTTCGGCCGCCAAGATCTGCGAGCGCAGTTCCGCCACCAGCCTCTCCGCCAGCTTGGGCTTGCGCTCGGGTCTGACGTCGATGGTCTCCTCGCTCGCCATGGCGCTACCGGAACACGCTCGGCAGCCAGAGCGACAGCTGCGGGATGTAGGTGACGAGGAGCAGGACCACGAGGCCGGCGCCGTAGAACGGCCAGATCGAGCGCATCGCGCGCCAGACCGAGATCTTGCCGACGGCGCAGGCGACAAACTGCACCGCCCCCACCGGCGGCGTGTTGAGCCCCAGCCCCAGGTTGAGGATCATGATGATGCCGAAATGGACCGGGTCGACGCCATAGGCCTGCGCGACCGGCAGGAAGATCGGCGTCGCGATGATGATCAGCGGCCCCATGTCCATGAAGGTGCCGAGCATCAGCATCAGCAGGTTCATCAGGAGCAGGATGACGTAGGGGTTCTCCGACACCGCGTTCATCGCCGCGACCAGCGAGGCCGGCACGCGCAGGAACGCCATCAGCCAAGAGAAGGCGGCCGCCGTGCCGATGATGAGCAGCACCATCGCCGTCGTGCGCACCGCGCCCTTGGTGGCGTGGACGAAGTCGTTCCAGCCCATCTGCCGGTAGACGAGCACAGTGACGAGCAGCGCGTAGAGCACCGCGATGCAGGAGCTCTCGGTCGCCGTGAACACGCCGGATCGGACGCCGCCGAAGATGATGCCAATCAGGAGCAGCCCGGGCAGCGCGACGGCCAGAAGATGCGCCACCACGTGGAAGCCGGGGAACGGCTCGGTCGGGTAGCCGCGCTTGCGCGCCACCAGATAGGCCGTGACCATCAGCGCCCCGGCCAGCATCATGCCGGGCACGATCCCGGCGGTGAAGAGATCAGCGATCGAGATGCGCCCGCCGGCCGAGATCGAATAGATGATCATGTTGTGCGACGGCGGCAGGAGAAGCGCGATCAGCGCCGACATCGAGGTGACATTGACCGCATAATCAACGCCGTAGCCGCGCTGCTTCATCTGCGGGATCATCAGCCCGCCGACGGCCGCCGCCTCGGCGACCGCTGAGCCCGAGATGCCGCCGAACAGCGTCGAGGCGGCGATGTTGACCTGCCCCAGCCCGCCGCGCACATGGCCGACCAGCGAGCCCGCGAAGGCGACGATGCGGGAGGCGATGCCGCCCCGCACCATCAGGTCGCCTGCATAGATGAAGAACGGGATGGCGAGCAGCGAGAAGACGCTCATGCCCGAATTCAGGCGCTGGAACACGACCAGCGGCGGCAGCCCCATGTAGAGCACGGTCGCAAAACTCGCCACGCCGAGGCAGAAGGCGATCGGCGTGCCGATCAGCATCAGCGTCACGAAGGTTCCGAAGAGGATCCAGAGTTCCATCGCGTGCTCAGGCCTTCAGATTCTGTTCTTGGGCGGCTTCCAGTTCAACCTCGGCCTCGGGCGTCGGCATCTCGACGTCATCGTCGACCGGCTCGCCTGCCGCCCGGCGCACGATGCGCTCCAGCGAGAACAGGCTGATCAGCACGCCGCCCGCGACGACGGGGAAGTAGTCGAAGGCGCCGGAGATGCCGAGCGAGGGCAGGATCGCGTTCCAGGTGAGCGCGACGAGCTGGCTGCCGTACCACACCATGCCGAGGCCGAAGGCGAGCACCACCACGTCCGAGATCGTGCGCAGCACGCGCTTGCCGGCGCGCGGCACGACATAGAGCAGCACGTCGAAGCCGAGATGGTAGTTCTCGCGGATGCCGACCGCGGCCCCCAGAAAGATGAACCAGCTCATCAGCATGACGGCGCCGGGCTCGGTCCAGGAGGGCGAGCGGTTGAGCACGTAGCGCCCGAACACCTGGTAGGCGACGAAGGCCGTCATAACGACCAGCCCTGCCGCGGCCGCCCACAGCGCCAGGCTGCTGAGCGCCGCAAGCAGCGGCACGAGGCGCCTCAACGCGCTGGACGATCTCTCGCTCGACATGACGGGTTCCGCTAGGGCTTGCGGGCGGCGCGGGACCGGACGGCCCCGCGCCGCGATCGCGCTACTCGACCGCCTGGATGCGGGCGACGAGGTCCTTCAGCCGGTCGTCGGTGACGTGGCGCTCGTAGACCGGGACCATCGCGTCGATGAAGGGCTGCTTGTCCGGCGTGGTGATCTGCGTGCCCTGCGCCTCGACGATGCGGCGGGATTCGGCCTCGCGCGCCGCCCACAATTCGCGCTGCCTCAGCACGCTGTCGCGCGCCGCGCCGCGCACCAGCTCCTGGTCCTCCGGCGACAGCCGGTCCCAGGTCGTCTTGGCCATCACCAGCACCTCGGGCACGATCAGGTGCTCGTCGAGCGCGTAGTGCTTGGCCACTTCCGAATGCTTGGCCGATTCGTAGCTGGGGAAGTTGTTCTCGGCGCCGTCGATGACGCCGGTCTCGATGCCGGAATAGACCTCGCCGTAAGGCATCGGCGTGGCGTTGGCGCCGAGCGCGTTGACCATGTCGACGAAGATGTCGGACTGCATGACGCGGAATTTCATGCCCTGCAGGTCCTCGATCGAATTGATCGGCCGCTCGCGGTTGTAGAAGGAACGCGCGCCGCCGTCGTAATAGGCGAGGCCGATGAGCCCGTGCGCCTCGAAGCCGGCCAGGATCTCCGCGCCGATCTCGCCGTCCATCACCGTGTGCATGTGGTCGACCGAGCGGAAGATGTATGGGAGCGAGACGACGCGCGTCTCCGGCACCAGGCCGTTGAACGGGCCCATCGACACGCGGTTGAGGTCGATCACGCCGGCGCGGGTCTGCTCGATCGTGTCCTTCTCCTCGCCGAGCTGGGCCGAGTGATAGATCTCGATGTCGAAGCGGCCGCCCGAGCGCTCCTTGAGGAGTTCGCCCATGTATTTCACCGCCTCGACGGTCGGATAGCCGTCGGGATGTGTGTCGGACGAGCGGAAGACGGTCTGGGCGGCGGCTGCGCCGACCAGCAGGCTGGTCGCGGCGAGCGCCGCGGCGGTGATCTTTGCGATATGCAGCATGGAGTTCCTCCCTTTCATGCCTCGGGCGAGGTGCCCATTCACGGCCCCCGGCTCCCCGGCCGTTCCCGACCGGCTCGCGCGCTGGCGGCTCCTCCCGCTGCTAGTCCTAGGAAGACCAAGTCATCATGTCAACATACAACTGTCGAGCTGTTGTATGATGAATATCGGGGAGGCTCTGCTGTTGGGCAGCCGCGCTGCCAACCCGGCCGGCGACAGGTTCCGTGCCATCCGAATCCCTCGTCCGAGGGAAGACGGAGAGGTGCCAGCCGGACCGTTGCGACAGGGGGCGGGGAACGCATGGCATGCGCATATCGGACCGCGGCGGAACGCCCGCCTGGCACGAAGCGATGTCGATGAAACGGAAGTCAGCAGCGCGCGGCTGTGGGGCGTCTCAGCAGCCGGCTTCATGCGCGCCGGCGAGGCCGATGGCAGGGGCAGAGGGGCTCGAACCCCCGACCTGCGGTTTTGGAGACCGCCGCTCTACCAACTGAGCTATACCCCTACGCGCGGCGAGATCGCCGACAGCGCGCTTCCTAGGTTCTCCCGTGGCTCATGTAAAGAGCCGTCTGGCCTGCCGCAATGGGCTCATGCCCCCGGAACGCGGCGGAAAAGGCCGGGATAGACCACAACGAGCCCCTCCCCGTCGACCTCCATGTCGCGGCGGAAGTCGCTGTCGCGCGACTCGTAGCGGTAGAGTTTTCCCGGCTCGACGCACGTGTAGCGCTGCGGGTCGGCCGAGACGCCGAGATCCGGGAACGAGACATAGGCGGTAACGATGTCTGCGCTCTCGCCCGCGGCGAGTTGCAGGCGGCGGATCGGGAAGGTGTTGGAGAACGGCGTGACCGAGAGATCGGGCTCGAGCGCCCCGGCGAGCTCGGCCACGATCTGACCGTCCCGCTTCCATTCGCCTCGTCCGTCGGTCTCCAGCCGCAGCGTCCGGCCGCTTCCGATCACCTCCGCCTCGACGGAGCGGACCCGCCAGCCGTGGTCGCAGACGATCCGATAGCGTGCGGCGAAGCCGTCCGCAGCCGGCGCGATCACGACGGCCTCAGCCAGGTAACCCTCGCCCGTTTCGTTCAGGACGAGGTGCTCCAGCCCACTACCCTCCCAACTCTCCCATCGGACCACGCCAATCATGCCTGCACTGTGGATATTCCTGCCGCCTGGCCGAGAATAGCCGCATCGCTTGGACCCGAAAAGCGAAGGGGCGGCGCAGTGGCCGCCCCTTGCCCTCAAAGAATGTCGTTCGCCCCGCTACTCCGTGATCGAGGCGACAATCCCGGCGCCGACGGTGCGGCCGCCTTCGCGGATGGCGAAGCGGAGCTTCT
>VFQR01001072.1_pt1 | contig 24119 bp, 35 predicted proteins | sample 3512321 | NCBI WGS metagenome assembly VFQR01 (sample SAMN10412374, study PRJNA504923) | tailings metagenome | isolation source: Relicate 3 Philex TSF1 revegetated site | place: Philippines: Tuba, Benguet | collected 2017-08-29 | reverse complement strand
TCACGGCCAAGCGATCAAGGGAATCCTCGATTCACAAAAGGCGCACGACGCTCTAGCGCGAGCGTTCGCCTTTCCTCTTCGGCCCGAGCGCCCCTGGTCGCCCGTTCAGGGGGCGGCGAAAACGTCCCGCATCTTCATCCGGAGGGCGAGGAACCTGCCGGTATTGGACCGGCAGCCCGCTATGCGCGCAAGAACGGGTTGCGGATCGTCAGCGTCCCCTCGATCCGGTGACCATCCTCCATGTCCTCGCTCCAGAAAGTGCTGCATCCGCCCTGGACGGCGCTCGCCAGCATCACGGCGTCGAAGAAGGACAGGTTGGATCGCGAGGCGAGGGCGAGCGCGAAAGCGTGGGTCGCATCGTCGAGCGGCAGGACGCGTGCGCAGAGTCTTCGGACGATCGCGACGGTTTCCTCGATCTCTGCCCAGTCGCGCGAGAGCTTTCGCCGGCTCACATTGACGAACTCGTTCAGGGTCTGGACGCTGACGGTGCAGCCGCCGGCGAGCAGCCGTTCGGCCACTGCGGCCTTGTCGTCGCTGCTGAAGGCATAGACGAGGACGTTCGTGTCCAGAAAATCTCGGCCCGACAGCCTCACCTGCTGTTCGCGTCATCGCGGTCAAAGCGCCAGCCGGGGGGCAGGGGCCTGCGCAGGGCGCGCAGCCGCTCGAGAGCCTGCTCGCAGCTGGGATAGCGGTCGATCTCGAAGGCCCGTTCGCCCTTGACTGTCACCTCGACCTCGTCGCCTTCCTCGATGCGCAGAGCCTCGACCACAGCGTTGGGCAGCCGGATCGCCAGACTGTTTCCCCACCTGGCGACGCGCATGGTCCACTCCTAGGATAGACGCAGCGAATGTATATCCGGGCGCGGTGGTGGGCAAGCCTGCGAGCGACGCTACTCCGCCGCGCCCCTGAACGCGTCCGACCCCGCGTCGAACTGCAGCTTGGCGAGCCGCGCGTAGACGCCGCCCCGGCGCACCAGCGCCTGATGCGTGCCTTCCTCGATGATCCGGCCGCCATCCATCACCAGGATGCGGTCGGCCTTCAGGACCGTCGCCAGCCGGTGCGCGATGACGAGCGTCGTGCGTCCCTTCATCAGCCGCTCCAGCGCCGTCTGCACCAGCGTCTCGCTCTCCGCGTCGAGGGCCGACGTCGCCTCGTCGAGGAGCAGGATCGGCGCGTCGCGCAGGATGGCGCGGGCGATCGCGACGCGCTGCCGCTGGCCACCCGACAGCGTCACGCCGCGCTCGCCGAGCTCGGTATCGTAACCCTTCTCGAGCCGCGCGATGAACTCGTCGGCATGCGCGTCGCGGGCGGCGGCCGTGATCTCGGCCTCGGTCGCGCCCGGCCGGCCGAAGGCGATGTTGTCGCGCGCGGTGGCCGCGAAGATCGTCACGTCCTGCGGCACCAGCGCGATCCGCGCCCGCACCGCCTCGGGATCGGCCGCTTTCAGGCCGACGCCGTCGATCCTGATCTCGCCTGAATCCGGGTCGTAGAAACGCAGGAGCAGCTGGAAGACGGTGCTCTTTCCCGCCCCCGACGGTCCGACGATCGCCACCGTCTCGCCGGGCTTCACCTCGAACGACAGGTCCCTGATCGCCGACTGGCCGGGCCGCACCGGATAGGCGAAGGCGACGCCATCGAACTCGATCGCGCCTTTGGCCGGCACGGGCAGCGGCACCGGGTTGGCGGGCGCGGCCACGCCCGGTTCCTCGGCCAGGAGCTCGGCCAGCCGCTCCGACGCGCCGGCGGCCTGCGCGAGCTCGCCCCAGACCTCCGACAGCGCGGCGAGCGCGCCGGCGGCGAAGACCGCGTAGAACAGGAACTGCGTCAGCGTGCCGGCCGACATCGCGCCGTCCAGCACGTCGCGCGAGCCTATCCAGAGCACGCCGACCACGGTCGAGAAGGTGATCAGAATGGCGAAGAATGTGAGCAGCGCCCGCGCCCGCACGGAGGCCCGCGCCGCATCGAACGCCTTCTCCACCGCGCCTGCGAAGCGGCCGATGACGACGCCCTCGTTGGTGAAGGCCTGCATGGTGCGCGGCGAGCCGATCTGCTCGCTGGCATAGGCGGTCGCCGCCGCCAGCGTGTCCTGCGCGGCGCGCGCCCGGCGCCTGACCGAGCGGCCGAAGGCGACCAGCGGCAGCACGATCAGCGGGATGACCAGGATGACGAGGCCCGAGAGCTTCGGGCTGGTCACGATCATCATGGCGAGCGCGCCGAAGCCGAGGATGACGTTGCGCAGCGCGACCGAGGCCGTGGCGCCGACCACCGACTTGATCTGCGTCGTATCGGCCGTCAGCCGCGAGACGATCTCGCCCGATTGCACGGCGTCGAAGAAGGCGGGCGAGAGCCGCGCCACATGGGCGAAGACGTCGCGGCGGATGTCGGACACCACCCGTTCGCCCAGCGTGATGACGAAGTAGTAGCGGCAGGCGGAGGCAAGTGCCAGCACCACCGCCACCACCATCAGCATGGCGAAGTAGCTGGTGATGAAGCCGTCGTCGGCGTTGGAGAAGCCGTGGTCGATCATGCGCCGCACGGCAAGCGGCAGGCTGAGCGTGGCGACGGCCGCGAGCGTCAGGAAGATGAGCGCGCCGGCGATCAGGCCGCGATAGCGCAGCATGTAGGGCAGCATGCGGCCGAGCGGCCGGATCGAGCGCCGCTTCGGCGCCGGCTCGGCGATGTCGGCTATTTCCATGCCCTCGTCCTTCGTCGGCCCGCGCCCGCGGCGGGCTTGTCTTCGCCGGGGCCATCCTGTATAGGCCGGCCGACCCTTTCGAAGCCGTAGCCTTCACCGGCCGCGGCTTCAAGCATTGTAAGCGGGCGCATCGCCGCAGGCGGGCCGCCGGCCAGAAGCCAGGACAGACCGATGAAAGCCGACATCCATCCCGACTACCACACGATCAAGGTCGTCATGACCGACGGCACCGAGTTCTTCACGCGCTCGACCTGGGGCAAGGAGGGCGACACGCTCAACCTCGACATCGACCCCTCGACGCACCCGGCCTGGACCGGCGGCCAGCAGACCCTGGTCGACCGCGGCGGCCGCCTGTCGAAGTTCAAGAAGCGCTACGAGGGCCTCGGCATCTGATTGCCGGCCGCCTCGCGGAACCCCGAAGAACCCGCCCTCCGAGGCGGGTTTTTTGTTGACCCGCCGCCGCCCGCCCCCCATGTGCCCCGCCATGCGGGAGAGGCGGCAGCGAAGGGACGCGCAATGATCAAGGACGAATGGGGCGCCATCGCCGCCGGCATGTTCGTCGGCATCGTGATCGGCATCGTCTTCGGCGCGGCGCTCGGCAATATCGGCATCGGCGTTGCCATGGGCGCCGGCGTCGGCGCGGCCGGCGGCTATGTCTGGTGGAGTTCGCGGAGACGCTGAGGCGATCCGGCTGTCGGTGGCGGACGCGGATGGCGGGAGGCGACGCCAAGTAGGTCATCCAGGTCGGATTAATGAGCGCTTGAAACCCGCGTTCGTTCAGCGCCTGCAGTCAGACGGGATCAGGGGCGTTTCCAGACGGTTAGCTTTCAGCGTCAGACATTGAAAGTTACCGACTCCTGTCGCTCGGTCCCATGCTACGGGGTATCGGGTGTCCATGATCTTGCCGACCTGCTCTCTGGTGAGGGCCGTGTCTGGCTTGCCTTTGTTGAAATGGCTTCGCATGATGCCGTACTTGATACCGATTTCTGACACGAGGTCGATGTCGGATTTCATGCCCTCCTTTTCCGCCCCACGCGCCTATCTGAGACTGGCGATATGCGGATATCGACGCCCTGCTTGATTTCAACGCGAGCTTCCCGCCTGAACGTCTCCAGCATTTGGGTGAGTTGGGCGCGCTTGTCGCCACCGTAGGGCAAGCCGTAACGCGGGTCGCCCTCCTCACACTCAACTATCTGTCGGAATAGGTCATAGGTACTGCGGTCGGAAACATGCTCCAGTGCAGCCTCCCCAATGTCCAACGCATCGCGCGCATGTACGACGCCAACACCCTTTTCGCCATAAACCCACACGTAAGAGTCAGCGGTGATGTGCAACATCTTCGCACATTGGTCAGCCAAGCGGGGGTCTTCCTTAGACCTGAAATAAAACCCCTCCGCAACAGGCTTCAAAGCCGGCTTCAGGCGCTTGGTCTGAACGAGGATGCCTTTTGAAAATCCGTCGAAGCCGGATTCGGTGATGCTGATGTACATATCGGCGCCGGTGGGCTTCTCCAGCGCTCCTGCGCCCTTGTCGGGGAGCTCTTGGGCGACAACCGTAATTCTGTTCTGGAAGACTTCGAGCCCGTTCAAGTCCTCAAGCAGCCCGGCGATGCGGGAGGTCAACTGATGTTCCTGGGTTGGTGTGCCGTACTTTTGCTTGGCGGCCTCGTCAATTTTCGAGCTGATGGCCGCCGCAAGCAGACTTTTCTCCAAGTCACTAAGCATGCAGTCCCCCGCTGCGACCTATAACAACTAATTGCCAATTTCACATCTGTGTGGAACGATTACCACGTTGGGACTGCGGTTGGGGTGCAACATTGACAAAAGATGACCGTCTTCGCGTCTCTGTGGACGAACCCTACTTGTCATCCCTAGGGCTAGCCCTATTCGTATTCGCCCGCCTCGAATGCGAGGCAGTGTACCTAATGGAGATTATCTACAGCCGTAAGCATAACCCTGCGGCGGTGACCGGCTACGTCAGCTCGGTAGGAGCGAAAACGGCGGGCCAGATTGCCAACGTCTTGACGCAGGTGGTCGCCGGCATCTCGGACGCAAAGCTGAAGGCTCTTGTGGAGCCGCATGCGGTGGAATTCGCAGGGCTGGTGAAGCGCCGGAGTGACCTGATGCACGCCAACCCTACCACGGCCCCTAACGGTGACCAGCGGCTAATCCGTCATAGCACCCAGTGGACAATCCCAGAGGTTGATGACCTGGCGGACGAGTTCTCTGCCTGTCAGATTGAGATAAACGACCTGCACCACAAGGTGCTTTAGCTAGCGAGAACGCTCCATGCAGGACGCAGCGCCGTACCTACTGCTTGCCTTGCTTGCGTACCCGTATTTCTGGTTTCACTCGTTCGACCCGAATTTGCGAGTCCGCATCTATTCCAAGGAGCGCCCAGAACAGCGGGAGAGTTTGACCTTTACGACCGTCCCCGGGCCAGTTTCCCTCAGCGCGCTCTTTTGGACAGCGATGCTGGTGCTTCCGCTGGCACTTCCCGCTCTCGCACCGGAACGGTGGAGGGGGATATGCGACCTGCATCCGACGACGCTGTGGTCATGGGACGCCCTTTGGTCACTGTTGGTCATCGTAGTGGCAACCAAGATTCTGTTTTCGCCGGGCTATGCAGCATTTACCAGTTACGAAGTCAGTGGAGACGGCACGCGCACCCGTGGCTGGCGCCTGAAGCTGTTCGATTGGGTGACGGTCTTCCCCGTGAACTACCTTCAGGCCGTCGGCATGAAATTCATCTCGATGCCAGTCGCAGCAGCCGTCATCTGGGTGTTCAGCCTGTTCGGGATGGGGGTTGGAACGAGCGACGTGTTGCCTGGCTACGTATTCATCGCGTGGACATTCATGTACTTGAGCCGCATCGCCAACTTCTTCATCCAACGCACGGACATTGAAGAGAGCTTCGGGCCAAACTCCCCTCTGTTCCAGAAAATAAGACTTCCGCCACCTATCAGTGCAATGGCCCGTCGTTTGGTATGGCCCTTCTGGCGGCGGTTGCTGCTCCTGATTTGGCTAATCGGCTCATGGTTTGTCGTTTGGATGTTGGTGGAGAGGACATTGCGCGACTGTGGTGCCCCACCCAACAGCCTACCGACCGTTAGCCTTATTCTTGCTGCATTCGTCCTGACGCCAATTATCGAAATAATTGTGGGCCTTATCGATTCCGCCTTCGATTGAAAAATAACCCCTTGCGCCGCAAATCAATTGGCACAGATCAAACGATTTATATATTTCGCGGTTGAATATTGATCTACTTCTCCAATTGCCAATAAGTTAATTGTCGGCAACCGTATATACTACAATTCAGGCACTGATTAGAAACTGCGAGACTGCAACTTTAGGGTTTTGCTATGGCACCGGAACTACTGAAATGAGGGCGCGTTGCCGTCGAAGTGCGGCAGCCAACTGAACGGCCGCTATCCCATCTTCGCCGCCCAGAAGCCGTCAGTCCGCAACTCACCCCAAAGCGGTCCTACACGTAGCGCCCACACCCGGCCAATCGCCCCGGCGCCCGATCACCGCTCCGAATGCCCCAGGTCGCGCTCCGGCCATACCCGGTCGCGCACCAGCCGCTTCAGCACCTTCGCCTCGGGAAAGCCGCCGTCGCGCTTCCTCTCCCAGATCGTCTCGCCGTCCAGCGTGATCTCGAACACCCCGCCCGTGCCCGGCGCCAGCGTCACCTCGCCCAGATCCTGGCCGAAGGTGGACAGCAACTCCTGCGCCATCCACGCGGCGCGCAGGAGCCAGTTGCACTGCGTGCAGTAGGTGATGCGGATCGCGGGCCTGCGCGTCACGCCGCGCTCAGCCGCGCCATCGTCTCGTCGTCGACCTCGAAATTGGCGTAGACGTTCTGCACGTCGTCGTCGTCCTCGAGCACGGCGATCAGCTTCATCAGCGACTGGGCGCGATCCTCGTCGACGGGGACCGCGTTCTGCGGCTTCCAGATCACCTTGACGCTCTCGGCCTCGCCGAGCGCCGCCTCCAGCGCCTTCGACACCTCGCCCAGCGCCTCGAAGGCGCAGAGGATGGTATGGCCGTCCTCGTCGGACTGGATGTCGTCGGCGCCGGCCTCGATCGCCGCCTCCATCACCTTGTCTGCGTCGCCGGCGGCCGCCGGGTAGACGATCTCGCCGACGCGGTCCCACATGAAGGAGACCGAACCCGTCTCGCCCAGCGACCCGCCCGCCTTGGTGAAGGCGGCGCGCACGTTGGAAGCCGAGCGGTTGCGGTTGTCGGTCAGCGCCTCGACGATGACGGCGACGCCGCCCGGCCCGTAGCCCTCGTAGCGCACCTCCTCGTAGTTCTCGGCGTCGCCGCCGGACGCCTTGTTGATCGCGCGCTGGATGTTGTCCTTCGGCATCGACTGCGCCTTGGCGTTCTGGATCGCCAGCCTGAGGCGCGGGTTCATGTCGGGGTCGGGCAGGCCGGCCTTGGCGGCGACGGTGATCTCGCGGGCGAGCTTGGAGAACATCTTGGAGCGCACGGCGTCCTGGCGCCCCTTGCGGTGCATGATGTTCTTGAACTGAGAATGGCCGGCCATGGCACTCCTGCTTGTCGAAACTGGGCCTTGCGGGGGTCGCCGGCTTATAGTCGCGTCGTGCCGCAACGTCCAGAAGGAGGGGAACTTGCCCGCCGTGATCCGCATGCCCGACCTGCCGCTGAGGGGCGGCTGCCAGTGCGGGGCCGTGCGCTACCGCGTCACCGGCGTTCCCGTCGCCTTCTATCTGTGCCACTGCCGCGAGTGCCAGCGCCACACGTCGAGCGCCTTCGGCGAGTCGCTCCGGATCGCCAGCGGCGACCTCGAGGTCGAGGGCGAGACGAGGCTTTTGACCTGGACCTCCGACGCGGGCACGCTGCGCGAGGGCCGGTTCTGCCCCGAATGCGGCGTGCGGATCGTCCACGGCACGCAGGGTGCCGCGTGGGTCAATGTCAAGGCAGGCACGCTGGACGACACGGGCTGGCTCGTGCCCGCCGGCCATATCTGGACGCGCTCGAAGCAGCCCTTCGTCGCCATCGGTCCGGACGAGCCCGCCTGGGAGACCGGCGCGGATGACGGGCTGGCGGCGATCTCCGCCCGCTGGCGGGCGATGCTCGCGGCATCGTGAAGGGCACGTCGCCCGATTTGCATGGCGGCCACCGGGCAGCCGCCTAGTCTGGCGCGGCTGGATGCCCCGGAGACGCCCATGAAGCCGCTACGCCTCGCAGCCTTCCTCCTCCTCGCAGCCCTCGCCTCTCCCGCCGCCGCGCAGGAGGACCCCGTGCCGAGCCAGTGCCTGGCGGTTGCGGAGGCGCTGCCGGCCGTCACCTATGCGTCCTTCACGCCGGCGCAGGCCGCCGATCCGGGCGAGGTGACCATCACCTATGCCGGCCACTCCACCTATGTCATCGAGACCCCGGCCGGCGTCAGGATCGCTACCGATTTCTCCGGCCACTACGGCTACGACCCGCTGCCGCGCGTCGTCACCATGAACAAGGCGCACGGCACCCATTTCACCCGCAATCCCGACCCGCGCATCGAATATGTCCTGCCCGGCTGGAACGAGGAGGGCGAGGGGCCCGTCCGCCACGCCCTCGTCGTCGACGACATCTATATCCGCAACGTGCCGACCGACATATTGCGCTGGGGCCAGCAGGAGGCGGGCGCCAACTCGATCTTCATCTTCGAGGTGGCGGGGCTCTGCATCGGCCATCTCGGCCATCTCCACCACCGGCTGGAGCCCGCGCACTACGCCGCGATCGGCCGGCTCGACATCGTCATGGTGCCGCTCGACGGCGGCATGACCATGTCGCTCGGCAACGTCTCGGAGATTACGAGCCGCCTGCAGTCGGCGATCGTCCTCCCCATGCACCGCTTTTCGACGCCGATCCCGCAATTCGTCTCGATGCTGGACGAGGCCTTCACCGTCGAATTCCGCGCCTCACGCTCCTTCGCCGTGTCGCTGCGGTCGCTGCCGCGGCGGCCGACCGTGCTCATCCTCGAAGGCGTGTAGGATCGCCGCCTCCTCGCCCGTCCTCGGTTTCGGCAGGCGCTGACGCTGCGACATGCTCCTGACACAAGGCTGTCAGCAACTACCTGCGATAGTAGCCGACTTGACCGATCGAGGGGATTCGAGATGCGCCGCGCCGACCGCCTGTTCCAGATCGTCCAGCACATGCGAGGCGGCCGCCTCGTCACCGCCCGCATACTCGGCGAGCGGCTCGAAGTGTCGGAGCGCACCATCTATCGCGACATCGCCGATTTGCAGTCGAGCGGCGTGCCGATCGAGGGCGAAGCCGGCGTCGGCTATCTGATGCGCGAGGGCTTCGACCTGCCGCCTCTGATGTTCACCCGCGATGAGATCGTGGCGCTGGTCGCCGGCGCGCGCATGGTGCGTGCCTTCGGCGGCGCGCAGATGGCGCGCGCGGCCGAGGAGGCGATCGTCAAGATCGGCGCCGTGCTACCCGATCCCGAGAAGGCGCGCATCGCCCGCACCGAGATCCACATGCCGTCCTTCGGGCTGAGCGAGGCCGAGCGCAACGCGATTGACGTGCTGGAGCGCGCCGTCGAGGAGCGCGCCGTGCTCACCATCGACTACCGCAACGAGGCCGGCAGCGGCAGCCGCCGCGACATCCGCCCGCTCGGGTTGTGGTTCTGGGGCAAGGTGTGGACCCTGGTCGCCTGGTGCGAGGCGCGCAACGACTTCCGCACCTTCCGCATCGACCGGATTGCCCAGATGGAGCAAACCGGCCGCCGCTTCAGGCCCGAGCCCGGCAAGCGCCTGACCGACTTCTACCGGACCATGGAGCGCGCCGAGCAGAGCGCCCACTGGCGCCACGGCCGCCCCGCCACGGCGGCGTAGTCGGGCATCTCTCTCTGGGCAGGGGCATCGCATAGGGAACACCCCCACCCCTTACCCCTCCCCACAAGGGGGAGGGGAGTTGGCCGCCGTAACGCGCCAAACCCGACTGGCCTCTCGCGCAAGCGCGAGCCGCTTCCCCGCCCCCTTGTGGGGAGGGGTGAGGGTGGGGGGCCGTCGCGCCGGAACCCGCGATTGCCCGTCGTCTGCGATGGCCAGCGCAAAGGGAATAGGTTCAACCGCGAAGCCGTGACGGAGGGGATATCTACGCCTAGCGCCCCTCTTCTTCCTCTTCCTCGTCGGTGCGGCCCTTGAGCGAGGTGAGCTTGGCGAACACCGCGTCGGCGTCGAGCTCGCGCTCCTCCGGCGGCGTGTCGTCCACGGCGAGCTTCTCGGTCACCGAGGCCGGCAGGAGCGTGCTGCCCGTCGGCTCCTGCGGCGGCAGGGTGCGGGCGGCCTTCTGCACCTCGATGTCGAGGTCGATCTGCGAGCAGAGGCCAAGCGTCACCGGGTCCATCGGCACGAGGTTGGCCGCGTTCCAGTGCTTGCGCTCGCGGATCTGCTCGATGGTCGACTTGGTCGTGCCGACGAGGCGCGAGATCTGCGCGTCCTTGAGCTCGGGGTGGTTGCGCACGAGCCAGAGGATGGCGTTGGGCCGGTCCTGGCGCTTCGACAGCGGCGTGTAGCGCGGGCCGCGGCGCTTCGATTCGGGCACGCGAACCTTGGGCTCGGAGAGCTTGAGCCTGTAGTTCGGGTCTGCCTCGCCCTTGGCGATCTCCTCGCGCGACAGCTGCCCCGTCATCACCGGGTCCATGCCCTTGATGCCCTGCGCCGATTCGCCGTCGGCGATGGCGCTCACCTCGAGCGGGTGGAGCTTGCAGAACTGCGCGATCTGCTCGAAGGACAGCGCTGTGTTGTCGACCAGCCAGACGGCGGTCGCCTTCGGCATCAGGAGGGTGTTGGCCATCAGGAAATATCCTCTCGTTCGCCCGCGTTCCCGGCGCGGGCGGTGGGCATAGCCACCGGAATAGGGAGATCGCCGATCCTATAACGGTTCGGGCGCCGCCGCGCAACGGCGGAGCGGAAAGGGCGCGGTTGCCCCGGCCGCCCGCCTCTGCTCTACGCACTCCTTGCCCGGCGCGCTGCCGATCTTGCGCCCCGTTTGAAGGAGAATGCGATGGGTTTGATCCGGATCGTCGACCACGAGGGGCTGAGCTTCTGCACCGAAAGCTTCGGCGATCCCGCAAACCCGGCCATCCTCATGATCATGGGCGCCACCGCGTCGATGCTCTGGTGGCCGGACGGGCTGTGCCGTGCGCTGGCCGACGCCGGGCATCTGGTCATCCGCTACGACAACAGGGACACCGGCCGCACCACCACCCAGGAGCCGGGAGAGCCGCGCTACACGATCGACGACATGGCGGACGACGTCTTCGCCGTCATGGACGGCTACGGGCTGGACAGGGCGCATCTCGTCGGCATGTCGCTCGGCGGCATGATCGCCCAGATCGCCGCCCTGAAGCACCCAAGCCGCGTGCGATCGCTGACGCTCATCGCCACCTCGGCCTTCGATGAGGACGATCCGGACCTGCCGCAGATGGACCCCGCCTTGCTCGCCCATTTCGGCGGCATGGCAACGCTCGACTGGAGTGACCGGACCGCGGTGGTCGAGTTCCAGGTCGAGAGCTACCGCATCTCGGCCGGCCTGCGGTCCACCTTCGAAGAGGCGCGGGCGCGCGATCTCGCCGAGCGCGAGTACGACCGCGCACTCAATCCCCAGAGCGCGATGAACCACGCCATGCTGGGCGGCGGCGAGGCCTGGGCGGGACGGATTTCCGAGATCACCGCCCCGGCCCTCGTCATCCACGGCAGGCATGACCCGATCCTGTCCTTCGAGCACGGCCGCAGGCTGGCGGCAAAACTCAATTCGGCGCCGATCGTGGCGCTCGACGCAGGGCACGAGCTGAACCGGAACGACTGGCCCACCATCGTCGAGGCCATCAGCCGGCATGCGAGCGGGGGAGGGTGACTTCCTCCGCATGACCGGAGCAGCGTCGACGGCCGGTAGCGCTCGTTCCCCGATTTCCCTCTCCGCCTCACCCCTCATCCGTCTCGGCGCGCAGCGCCGAGACGGATGAGGGGTACTGGCGCCGCCCTTCGGCGCCCGCGCTACGCCGCCGTCCTGCCGGTCAGCCGCGTGAAATGCCCCATCTTGCGGCCCGGCCGGGCCTCGCGCTTGCCGTAGAGGTGCAGCGCCAGCTCCGGCTCGGCGAGCAGTTCGGGGGCGCGGAAAACCTCGTCGCCGATCAGGTTCTCCATCGCGCAGTCGGAATGCCGGCGCGGGTCGCCGAGCGGCAGCCCGGCGACGGCGCGGATATGCTGCTCGAACTGGCTGACGGCGCAGGCAGCCTCCGTCCAGTGGCCTGAATTGTGGACCCGCGGCGCGATCTCGTTGACCAGCACGGCGCCGCCCTCGAGCACGAAGAACTCGACGCCGATGACGCCGACATAGTCGAGCGCGTCGAGGATTTGCCGCGCGGACTGCGTGGCGGCGGCCGTCGTCTCGGCCGGAACCCCGGCCGGCAGCGTCGAGGAGCGCAGGATGCCGTCGCGATGGATGTTCCAGGCCGGCTCGTAGGCGGCGGTGGCGCCGTCGCGGCCGCGCGCGGCGACGACCGAGATCTCGCGCTCGAAGGGCACCAGCGCTTCGAGGATCGCAGGGACGGAGCCGATATCGGCGAAGGCGGCCGCGGCGTCGTCGCCGGCTGAAAGCCGCACCTGGCCCTTGCCGTCATAGCCGAGGCGCCGGGTCTTCAGGATGCCGCCGCCGAGCTCGGCCAGCGCGGCGACCGCGTCCTCCCCGCTCTCCACAGGGCGGAAGGCGGCTGTGGAAATCCCGATCCCGTTGAGGAAGGTCTTTTCGGCCAGCCGGTCCTGGCTGACCTCCAGCGCCCGCGGCGACGGCAGGACCGGCACCTCGCGCGCCAGGGCGGCGGCGGCATCGACCGGCACGTTCTCGAACTCGTAGGTGACGATCGCGCAATCGCGGGCGAGCGCGGAGAGCGCCTCCGCGTCGTCATACCCTGCCCGGATATGACCGTTCGCCACCTGCGCGGCCGGACAATCGGCCTCCGGCTCCAGCACGATCGTGCGGTAGCCGAGCCGCGCCGCGGCCATCGCCAGCATGCGGCCGAGCTGCCCGCCGCCGACGATGCCGATCGTGTCGCCCGGGGCGAGGGCGGGAGCGAGTGGCGTCGTCATGCGGCGTCCGTCGGCCGCTCGGCGACGCTCTCGGTCTGCTCGGCACGCCAGGCGTCGATCCGCGCGGCGAGCGCCTCGTCCGATAGCGCCAGCACCTGCGCGGCGAGGAGCGCGGCGTTCACGGCGCCCGCCCTGCCGATGGCCAGCGTGCCGACGGCGATGCCGGCCGGCATCTGGACGATCGAAAGCAGCGAATCCTGGCCCGACAGCGCCTTCGATTCGACCGGCACGCCAAAGACGGGGAGGGGGGTAAGCGAAGCGATCATGCCGGGCAGGTGGGCGGCCCCGCCCGCGCCGGCCACGATCACCCTGAAGCCCTCGCCCTTGGCACCCTTGGCGAAGGCGAACAGGCGTTCGGGCGTGCGATGGGCGGAGACGATGCGCGCCTCATGTGCGACGCCCAGCCTGTCCAGCGTCTCGGCCGCGTTGCGCATGGTCGGCCAGTCGGACTGGCTGCCCATGACGATCGCGACAATCGGCTTGCCCTCCGCCATGACCTTGCAGCCTCCTTCGATCGGGATTGCGGCGCTTAGCCCGATTGCCGCGGCCGGGCAAGGAGTCCGGTCAGGCGATGATGTCGGGAATCACCTTGTCCTCGAGCTCGCGCAGCTTGTCCTTCAGCGCCAGCTTCTTCTTCTTCATGCGCTGGATCTGCAGCGGGTCGCAGCCGGTCGCCAGCATGGCGTTGATCGCAGCGTCGAAATCGGCGTGTTCCTGCTTGGTCCGGGCATAGGCGAGGCGAATTTCAGCCTGTTCCTGATCCGACATGCTCACCATCAGCTGAAGTATCGCTCTCGCGGGCGTGGCCGCGGGGAATCGGCGGCCAATGTTCCATCAATACCACATTTCACCGGGTCAGGAAATGCTACTACGGGCGGTTCGACATGGCGTGCGAGTGATGGCAGAGTGTCACATAGCCGTCATTCGGCACCCGGCGGCGGATGCCCTAGACGGCCTCAACGAGGACAAAAGGGAGAGCCCGACGATGTCTCTTGCAAACCACCTTGAAGAGCTTCAGCGCAAGCATGGCGACCTCGAGCGTGAGCTCAGCGAAGCCATGACCCATCCTTCGATGGACGATCTTGAGATCGCGACGCTGAAGCGGCGCAAGCTGGCAATCAAGGACGAGATCGAGAAACTGAGGACGGAGCCCACGCGACACTGACACGTCCGCTCCCAAGGGGCGGAAAGAAGCGAACGGCGGGAAGACCACGGCGCTTTGCGCCGGCGGTAGCGCGCATGCCCGCCGCAGAGCCGCGGCGCCCGAATCGGAGGCGCCGCGAGCAGGCGGCTTTCATGCCTGCCAGAACTGATCCAGCCAGATATTGAGCTTGGTGAAGCCCCCGCCGCTGATCATGTAGATGCGGCGCGTCCCCTCGCTGCGCGCCTGGACCAGGCCGCAGTCGAGCAGCACCTTGAGATGCTGCGAGACGGCGGGGCGGGAGACCGGCAGCCCGTTGGCGAGCTCGCCCACGGTCTTGGGGCCGCGGCGCAGCTCCTCGAGCAGGTGCCGGCGGTTGGCGTCGGCGATCGCGGCAAAGGCGTCGGGCTGTTGCATGGGCCGACCTTACGTCAACCGCGGCGAATCTCAACTGTCCTGATCGGTGTCGGCGCGCGGGTCGAGCAGGGTCGCCTGAGGCGTGACCGCCCGCTCGGCCGGCAGCGACTTGAATATCTCGCGCTCGCCGATCGGCACCGGCGCCCGCCGCCTGACGCGGAGCGCGGCATAGGCCGCCAGAACGAGATGCGCGAGCCCCGTGGCAAGGAAGATGCCCTCTGGACGGAAGAGATCCATCAGCCACGCGCCGAGCAGCGGCCCGAACATCGTGCCGAAGCCGTAGAGGAGGAGGAGCCCGCCCGACACCTTCACGAAGTCGGCCGTGTCGGCGTGGTCGTTGGCATGCGCGACGGCGATCGAATAGAGCGTGTAGGCGAGCGCGCCGTAGCAGGCGGTCAGGACGATGATCACCGCCGCCGTGCGCGGCGCGAAGGCGAAGATGATCAGCCCGAAGAGCGCCGAGCCAAGTGCGGCGCCGGCGAGCACGAAGCGGCGGTCGGTGCGGTCCGAGATGCGTCCGACCGGCAGCTGCGAGGCGGCGCCGGCGAGCACGACGATGCTCATCATCAGCGCGATGTCGAAGGTCGAGATGCCGATCCGCGCGCCGTAGACCGCGCCGAGCGTTCCCCAGGCGCCGTTGGCGACGCCGACGAGGAAACAGGCGCCGAAGGCGATCGGCGAGTTGGCGAACAGCTTGCGCAGGTCGAGCGAGACGTCGGCGAGCGGCTGCGGGCTGACCGCCGAGGAGACGGCGGTCGGGATGAGCGAGGCGCAGAACAGGATGCCGGTGACGAGGAAGAGCGAGGCCGTCGTCACGTCGCCGAAGGCGACGGTCATCTGCCCGACCATCAGCGCGGCATAGGTGACCATCATGTACATGCCGAAGATCGTGCCGCGGTTCTCGTTGGTCGCGCGCTCGTTCAGCCAGCTCTCGATGATCATGAAGGCGCCGGCCATGGCGAAGCCGGTGAAGGCGCGCAGCACGATCCAGCCGATCGGCCCGATCCAGATGCCGGTCATCAGCGCGACGATCGCCGCGGTGGCGGCCAGCGCCGCGAACGCCCGGATGTGGCCCACCCGCCTGACCAGATGCGGGGCGAGGAAGCAGCCGAGGATGAAGCCTCCCGCCCAGGCGGTCCCGAGGAAGCCGAGCGACGCGGTCGAGAAGTCCTCCGCCTGGCCGCGCAGCGGCAGGAGCAGGCTGTGCAGGCCGGAGGCCGCCAGCAGGAAAGCGGTGCCGGCGAGCAGGGCGAAGATGGGGCGGAAGGAGGCAAGCATTCAGTCGCTCATGACGCGCGAATCGACAGGCGCCACCATAACCCCGGCCGCCGGCGGCGCGCGCAGGATCGCGACATCCATGCTCGCGATTGCGATCACGACCTGCGGAACAGCGCTTCGGCCGCGTTGCGCGTCCTGCTCTTGCCTTCGAGGTCCTGCTCGAGCCGCCCGATCTCCTCGCGCAGCTGGGCGATGCGGTCCTCTAGCTCGCCCACCGAGAGCAGCGAGAGATCCTGGCCGATCTCGTGGACCCGCCTTTTCTTGACCGGTTCCTCGTCGAAAAAGCTCATCGTCGCAACCTCCGCCTTGCCAGAACGGGCCGCCAGCTTACAAAGGCGGCACGAGAAGGCAACCGCCCCAGCCATGAGGAGGCCGCGCCGGTGAACGAGCGCCTACCCGACAAGATGACCGCCATCGCCATCGCCGAGCCCGGCGGGCCGCGGGTCCTGAAGCCCGAGCGCCGGCCGGTGCCGGTCCCGGCGGCGGGCGAGATCCTGATCCGCGTGCGGGCCGCGGGCGTCAACCGGCCGGACGTGTCGCAGCGGCTCGGCCATTATCCGCCGCCGCCCGGCGCCTCCGATCTGCCGGGGCTGGAGGCGGCGGGCGAGATCGTTTCCGTCGGGCCGGGCACCCCGCGCTGGCAGGTCGGCGATCTCGTCACCGCGCTCACCCCCGGCGGCGGCTATGCCGAGTTCTGCGTCGTCCACGGCAGCAACGCGCTGCCCATCCCGCACGGCTACACCTTCACCGAGGCGGCAGCGGTGCCCGAGACCTTCTTCACCGTCTGGCACAACGTGTTCCAGCGCGGCGGGCTGAAGGAGGGCGAGACGCTGCTTGTCCATGGCGGCTCGTCGGGCATCGGCACGACCGCCATCCAGCTCGCGACGGCGCTCGGCGCGCGGGTGATCGCGACCGCCGGATCGGCCGCGAAATGCCAGGCCTGCGCCGGCCTGGGCGCTGTCCGGGCCGTCAACTACCGCTCCGAGGATTTCGTCGAGGCCGTGCGCGAGGTGACGGACGGCAAGGGCGCCGATGTCATCCTCGACATGGTCGGCGGCAGCTACGTCGCCCGCAACTATGACGCCGCGGCGGTCGACGGGCGCATCGTGCAGATCGCCACGCTCGGCGGCTCGGTCGCCGAGGCGAACTACGCCAGGCTGATGGTCAAGCGGCTGACGCATACCGGCTCGACCCTCCGCCCGCGCTCGACCGAGTTCAAGGGCCAGGTCGCGGCCGAGCTCGAGGCGCGCGTGTGGCCGCTGCTCGCCCGCCGCGACATCGCTCCGGTGATGGATATGATCTTCCCGCTCAAGGAAGCGTGGCGCGCGCACGAGCGCATGGAAGAGGGCGAGCATATCGGCAAGATCGTGCTGGACGTCGCCTGAGCGCCCAATTCCGGCCAGGCCCCCTGGAAGGAGACCGGGAATATGGAGCAAGCTTCCTTCTTCGATGGATGGCCCGACGCCCTCGCAATCCATCGTGCCGTCGCCCGATGCGTGCAGAAGACGGGGGAACACCGGGTGAAGGTTTCCAAAAGCCAGATCGGCTTCTATCGGAAGCGCCTGTTTGCGGCCACCTGGATACCGGGACGTCATCTCGGCGGCGAGGTTGCGCCGCTCGTGCTGTCGGTGTTCCTCGGTCACCGGTACCGATCGTCCCGCTGGAAGGAGATCGTTGAGCCGACGCCGGGACGGTTCACCCACCATATGGAGCTCCGCACGCAGGACGATGTCGACGACGAGGTGGAAGAGGCAATTCAAGAGGCATGGCGCGAGGCAGGATAGCGTCATCGACGGCGGCCTGACGGTTGACATCGGCGCACCTTCCGACTATCTCGCTCGGCAATCGGCGCGCCTCGTGGCGCGTCTTTGTGTTTCGCCCGGCAAGGGCATCTCGAGATCGGGCAGACCAATGAAGATCAAGAATTCGCTCAAGGCGCTGAAGGCCCGCCATCGCGACTGCCGCATGGTCCGTCGCAAGGGCCGCATCTACATCATCAACAAGACCGACCCGCGCTACAAGGCGCGCCAGGGCTGAGGCCCGGTCGTCTCACGCACAATTCAGTTGCCGGGCGCATGGACGGGACTAATCTTCCGTCCATGCGCTTCGCCACGTCCGCTCTAGCCGCCTTCGCCATCCTCGCCGTCCTGGCGCTGCCCGCCGGCGCGCAGCAGCGGCAGTCGGCGCCCGCCACCGCCGAGCCGCCCCGGGCCGAGCGCCTCGACACCCTCTTTTCCGAGCTTCGCCGCTCCCGCAACGAGCAGGCTGCGCAGCGCGTCGCCAACCGCATCTGGCGCGAGTGGTTCCGCTCGGGCAGCGATTCCGTCGACCTCCTGATGCAGTGGGCGGACGCGGCGATGAAGGAGCGCAGGTTCGACGCGGCGCTCGACTTCCTCGACCAGGTGGTGGTGCTCGCGCCCGACTATGCCGAGGGCTGGAACCGGCGGGCGACGGTCCATTTCATGATGGACGACTACGGCAAGTCGCTTGCCGATATCGAGCGGACGCTGCGGCTCGAGCCGCGCCATTTCGGCGCGCTGGGCGGCCTTGCGCAGATCATGATGGCGCTCGACCGCAAGGAGCGGGCGCTCGAGGCCTATATGCGACTGCTCGAGGTCTATCCGATGATGCGAAGCGCCCAGGAGCAGGTCGGCACGATCGCCGACGAGCTGGCCGGCCAGCGCATCTGACGGGCCGCCCCCGACCCCCATACATGAACCTCGCCCTCGGCCTTCTCGCGATCCTCGCCGCGCTCGTCCTCGCGCTCGTCGGCGTCACCAGGATCGGCGTCCACGGCATCGAGCGGCGCAACCCGCCGGCCGGCAGCTTCGCGACCGTCAACGGCACCCGCCTGCACTATGTCCACGTGCCGGCCGGTTCCGGCGCCGACCTGCCGCCGGTCGTTCTGGTCCACGGGGCGAGCGGCAACCTGCTCGACCAGATGGTGCCGCTGCGGCGCCATCTCGAGGGCCGCGCCGAGCTTCTGTTCGTCGACCGCCCGGGCCACGGCTGGTCGGGGCGCGGCCCGGCTTCGAACGGCACGCCGGCAGGCCAGGCCGACACGCTCGCCGCCCTCCTCGATCACCTCGGCATCGGAAACGCCGTCCTGCTCGGCCATTCCTTCGGCGCCTCGGTCGTGGCCGATTTCGCCGTCCGCCATCCGGCGCGCACGCGAGGGCTGGTCTTCCTGGCCGCCGCCAGCCATCCATGGCCGGGCGCCGGGACGTCCTGGTACTACCGGGTCGCGTCGCGCCCGCTGCTCGGCCGGCTGTTCGCCGAGACGATCGCGCTGCCGGCCGGCATGCTGCGCATCCGCCGGGCCTCGGAATGCGTCTTCTCGCCCAACCCGCTGCCGGAGAGCTATCTGCGCGACGCCGCAATCGAGCTCGTGCTGCGGCCCCGCGCCTTCCGCGCCAATGCGATCGACGTCGACGGGCTCTACGACCACGTCGTCGTTGCGGCGCCGCGCTATCGCGACATTGCCGCGCCGACCGTCATCGTCAGCGGCGACAGGGACACCGTGGTCTATGAGGAGATCCACTCCGAGGGGCTGGCGCGCGACATCACCGGCTCCGAGCTCGTCTGGGTGCGCAATCTCGGCCACAAGCCGGAATGGGTCGCGCCCGACCTCGTCGTCGCCGCCATCGAGCGGGTCGCGGGGCGGCAGGTCGACCTCCCGGCCGCGGCAGCGCTGGTGGAAGCGCGGGTCGCGGGCGATTCATCCGGCGTCGGCATATGCGAGGACCCCGGCGTGCCGCACACCGTCACGCGGTGAGCCCCGATCAGACGCCGCTGCCCTCAGCGCCGATATAGGCGATGCGCAGCATGTTGGTCGCGCCGGGCGTCCTGAGCGGCACGCCGGCGGTGATGATGATCCGGTCGCCGGCGCGGGCGAAGCCTTCCTCGAAGGCGATGCGGCAGGCCCGGTCGACCATGTCGTCGAGGTCGATCGCGTCCTCGGTCACCACGCAATGCGTGCCCCAGACGAGCGACAGCCGGCGCGCGGTCTCGACCACCGGCGACAAGGCGATGATCGGCACCTGCGGGCGCTCGCGCGCGGCGCGCAGGCCGGTCGTGCCCGAGGCGGTGTAGGTGACGATCGCCGAAAGATGCAGCGTCTCGGCGATCTGGCGCGAGGCGAGCGAGATGGCGTCGGCGCCGGTCGGTTCCGGATCGGTCCGCTGGGCGTGGATGATGCCGGAGTAGGTCGGGTCGCGCTCGACGCGCTGGGCGATGCGGTCCATCATCGCGACCGCCTCGACCGGATAGTCCCCGGCCGCCGATTCGGCCGACAGCATCACCGCGTCGGCGCCCTCGAAGACGGCGATCGACACGTCCGAGACCTCGGCGCGGGTCGGCACCGGGGCGGAGATCATCGATTCGAGCATCTGGGTGGCGACCACGACCGGCTTGCCGGCGCGGCGGGCGGCGCGGGTGATCTGCTTCTGGATGCCGGGCACCGCTTCGAGCGGCATCTCGACGCCCAGATCGCCGCGCGCCACCATCAGCGCGTCCGACAATTCGATGATCTCGGCCAGCCGCGTGACGGCCTGCGGCTTCTCGATCTTGGACATGATCGCCGCGCGCCCGCGCGCCACCTTGCGCACCTCGGCCAGGTCCTCGGGACGCTGGATGAAGGAGAGCGCTACCCAGTCGACGCCCGTCGCCAGCACCGCGTCGAGGTCCTTGCGGTCCTTCTCGGTCAGCGCGCCGACCGGCAGGTCGGTGTCCGGCAGGCTGATGCCCTTGCGGTCGGAAATCTTCGTGCCGGAGACCACCCGCGTCACGATCGATCGCCCGTCGGTCTTCTCGGCCCGCAATTGCAGCCGGCCGTCGTCGATCAGCAGCCGGTGGCCGGGCTCGACCGCCGACAGGATCTCGGGGTGCGGCAGGTGGACGCGCCGCGCGTCGCCCGGCGCCGGATCGTCGTCGAGGATGAACTCGTCGCCGGGCTCCAGCGTCTGCGGGCCCTCGGCGAAGGTGCCGACGCGCAGCTTGGGGCCCTGGAGGTCGGCCAGGATGCCGATCGGGCGGCCGAGCTCCTTCTCGACCGAGCGGATGCGGCCGATCAGGGTGCGCATCAGGTCGTGGTCGGCATGGCTCATATTGATGCGGAAGACGTCGGCGCCGGCCTCGAAGAGGCGCCGGATCATCGCCTCGTCGGAGGATGCGGGTCCGAGTGTGGCGAGGATCTTGACCTTGCGGCTGCGTCTCATCTGGGCTCCGGGGCGGTGACGGCGGCGGCTCCCTGCGTCGCCTCGTCGGTCAGCTGGACCATCCAGCTCGTCTGTTCGCCGGTGTCGTATTCCTGGAAGCCGACCCGGAGGAAGCCGCGCGCGAAGCAATCGCTGGTGCCGGCGATCTTGAACTCGCGGTCGGCGACGCACATGGAGATCGGACCCTCCCAGCGGCCGCCGCGCTCGGCATCCTCGGCGTAGAGATAGTAGTAGCGGGACGAGAGCGGTCCCTCGATCAGCGTCTTGCAGGTCGAGCCCTCGACGTGCCACCAGCCCTCGGTCACCCAGCCGGACTGGGCGCGATAGCCGATCGACACGCCGACCAGCACCTGCGTCGCGTTGCAGACCCTGAAATCGGCCTGGGCAGCGCCTGTCGCGCCCGCCGTCACCAGCCCGGACAGGACGAGCAAGACGGCCCACGGCTTGAGGCCGAGGCGCTGCGTCCACCGCCGCTTGTGCGTGCCCATCGCGAACCGAGAATCCTGCATCCGTCCGACCCCTTTTCGAAGAAGTGGTTGCCCATGTCAACGCGGCGCGCACGGCCCTTCACGCATCGGACCGGCCGGCCCGACGCGCTCTGGGACTCGCCGCCCGCCGCTCCGGGCGCGTTCCACCCATGTCGGCGCAAAGATTGACCAAACGGCGGCGTTGCGCGGCCGTCGCCTTTCGTGGAAGAGAGGTTCTCCACCATTTCGACCGCCGGCAGCCATGATCAGGACATCGCTTTTCAGGCCCTTCGAGATCGTCGAGGGAGACCGCACCCGCGGCATGCTCATCGTGGCCGACCACGCGATGCGCGCGCTGCCGGAGGAATACGGCGCGCTCGGCCTGCCGGCGGCGGAGTTCGAGCGCCACATCGCCTACGACATCGGCGCCGAGGGGGTGACGCGCGGGCTCGCGGCCAGGCTCGGCGTCCCGGCGGTGATGGCGACCTATTCGCGGCTGCTCATCGATCCGAACCGCGGCGAGGACGACCCGACCCTCATCCGCCAGCTCTATGACGGCACGATCGTGCCGGGCAACTACCCGATGTCGCCCGAGGAGCGCGCGCGGCGGCTCGACCTCTTCCACCGTCCCTACCACGACGCGGTCGGGTCGCTGGTCGCCTCGGTCGCGGCCGAGGGTCGCCGCGCGCCCTTCGTCGTCTCGGTGCATTCCTTCACGCCGCGCATGCAGGGGATCGCGCGCCCCTGGCATGTCGGCATCCTGTGGGATTCGGACGACCGCGCGGCCCGCCCGCTGATCGAGATGCTGTCGGCCGAGCGCGGCCTGGTGGTCGGGGACAACGAGCCCTATGACGGCGCGCTCAAGGGCGACACGATGTATCGCCATGCGATCGTCAACGGCTATGCGCACGCGCTGATCGAGATCCGCCAGGACCTGATCGCCGACCCCGCCGGCATCGCCCAATGGGTCGACCGGCTGGCGCCGATCCTTGAAGCGATCGACGCCTTGCCCGATATCCACGAGGTCAGGCGCTACGGCTCGCGCACCGGGCCCGTCGAGGCGCCCGCAGAGGCTTTCAGGAGGACCGCATGACCGAGCTTTCGAAGGAGCAGCAGGAGGCGTTCGAGGCCGCCGCCTTCCGCCGGCTGCGCGACCACCTGCGCGAGCGGCCGGACGTCCAGAACATCGACCTGATGAACCTCGCCGGCTTCTGCCGCAACTGCCTCTCAAACTGGTACCGCGAGGCGGCGGAAGCCGACGGCGTGCCGCTCTCCAAGGACGAATCGCGCGAGATCGTCTACGGCATGCCCTATGCCGAGTGGCAGGCGAGGCACCAGCGCGAGGCGAGTCCCGAGCAGTTGCAGGCATTCGGGGAAAACCGTCCGAAGGACCATTGACCGCGGCGCCCGCCTGCGGCACCACGCGCTCCCGAACATCGCCCCGCGGAGCTTGAAATGGCCGAAGACATCACCGAACCCTCCCAGACCGTCGCCGCCGGGCAGCTGCGGGCCCTCATCGAGCGCATCGAGCGGCTCGAGGAGGAGAAGCAGACGATCGCCGACGACATCAAGGACGTCTTCGCCGAGGCCAAGGGCAACGGCTTCTAATCCCCCCTAAAGCTTGTAGCGAAGCAGCAGTTTGAGAGACTTAGGTAGGCTACACGTAGTCCCGCTAGACTACACGGAGCCTCCGCAACGACCAATGGGATGACGCGCATGGCAGACGAAGTAACAGACAGTGCACAGACCGTAGCTGCCGGACAGCTCCGCGCTTTCATTGAGCGGATCGAGCGCCTCGAGGAGGAGAAGAAGACGATCGCCGACGACATCAAGGACGTGTACCTAGAGTGCAAGGGGACGGGGTTTGACGTGCGCGCGGTCAAGCAGCTCATCCGCCTGCGCAAGAAGGATCAGGCCGAGCGCCAAGAGGAGGAGGCCATCCTCGACCTCTACAAGGCCGCTCTGGGCATGTGACTCCGGTTTCGAATGGGTTGCGCTTCGGCTGCTGCTGATCCGCAGCAGTCGGGGGCGGCGCGTACCTCAATAACGCTGTAGCCGCCCCCGGCTGCGACTGCAGGGTGATGCGCGGCCAGCTAGCCGCAAGCCGACGCAAAGCGCCAAAAGCCCGCCGCAGGCGCTTGTGGAGCATCACCAGCAGCACCCACTTCCGAGCGGACCCCAGCCTCTTCCAGAGGCCAGCGATCAGCGTTGCCGCGCGATTCGCGGCCGGCCCTTCTTGACGAAGAGCAGGTCGAGCGCCTCACCGAGCAGTGCCTGGATGGTAGTGTCCTCTTCCGCGGCGATGACCCGTAGCTGGCGAGCGACTTCCGGAGCGAAATGGCCGGCGATCAGCCGCGTGCCTTCTCGCTTAAGGCGCGCCCTGCTCTTTCCATTACCTTCTGCGGGAGCCGCCTCACTGCGGCTGCCACCGGTCGAGGTCACAGTGGCGTCGACAGCTTCCGTCGCGGCCGCCCGAGCAATGGCTGCAAGGAGGGGATTGACGGATTTGTTGTCTGGCATGATACAGGTTCCGGGTAGTGGTATACACGCATACGCGTCTACGCCTATAGCAATTGCTGGTGACAGCGGCAATGGAGCGGCGCTCGGGCACCGGTGCGCGACATGCGCAGCGACTAATTCCCGATCTGAAACCCAACCTTCCTTACGATGCCCTTCCGGAGCCTGATGCCGGGACCGTGTGTCTCCGTTTCGGCCAAGAACTCGACGCCCGCCTCCTCTAGCGCCTTCTGGACGCGCAGGCTGACCTCGAGCCCGACCGGCTCGCAGGCCTCGATGC
>VFQR01001071.1_pt1 | contig 24122 bp, 26 predicted proteins | sample 3512321 | NCBI WGS metagenome assembly VFQR01 (sample SAMN10412374, study PRJNA504923) | tailings metagenome | isolation source: Relicate 3 Philex TSF1 revegetated site | place: Philippines: Tuba, Benguet | collected 2017-08-29 | reverse complement strand
GGTACATCCGCGGCAGCTTCACCTTGGACGGGCTCTCCTCGCCGGCGCGGATCTGCCGGCCCTGCTCGGCCAGCGCGTCGAGGTCGTCGAGGCCGAGGCCGCGGCCCGGGGAGGCGCAGAAGCCGGGGATCGCCAGGGTGTCGAGCACCTCGGGCGAGACGCCGATGGCGGACACGAGGCGGCCGTAGCCGCGCAGCTCGTGGATGCCGAGCGTCGAGAGCACCTTCTCCATGCCCTTCTGCAGGCCCTGGAGGACGTTGGTGGCGGCGACGAACGGCTCCGGCGAGCCGTCCATGGCCTTCTCCATCATCGCGTAGGTGCAGAGGGCCTGGGCGCCGAAGCCGAGCGCGACCATGACGTCGTGCACGTTGCGGATGCCGGCCGCCTGCAGCACGAGGCTGGCGTCGCGGCGGTACGAGGAGCCGTCCTCCTTGGACGCCTCGCGCAGGGCCTTGTCGACCGCGGCGACCGCGAGGTGCGGGTCGCAGACGCGCTCGTCCGCCCCGGCGCCGAGGTCGTGCAGCACGATGAGCTCCGCGCCCTCCTGCACCGCGGCGACCGCGGCCTGGGCGAGGTGCTCCAGGTGCTCCCGGACGCTGCCGTCCTTCGAGAAGTGCAGCGGCAGGCGCGCGGCCCGCCAGTCCCACGCGGCGAGCACGTCCTCCATGCAGGCGACGCCCTGGCCGACGGCGACGCGGCGCATCTCCGGCAGCGACAGGGTGGCCGTGCCGGGACGCATCCCGCCGAGGATGATCGGCATGCGCAGCTCGCAGCGCTGCGGCGGCTCCGGCTCGACGCCCTCGATCGGGGGCCGGCGGCCGAGCACGACGCGCGTGGAGAAGTGCTCCACCTCGCGCTCGCGGTCGATGGCCGGGTTGGTGACGACGGCCACCGTCTCCTGCAGGTAGTCGGAGAGCGGCATGGGGACCGGGGTGAACGGGCCGAGGGGGCCGTCCCAGCCCAGCGAGCCGATCGGCTCGGCGCCGCGGTCGGCGTGGAACTGGAGCTGCTGCTTGTCGCTCTCGATCCAGCCCGCGGAGGCGAGCAGGGTCTCGAGGTCGAGCCCGGGGCCCTCGACGTCCTCGTCCGGGTACTCCTCGACGGCCACGGGGTCGAGGCCGCCGGCGAGGCGGGCGCGCGTCTCCGCGGTGGGGAGGGCGCCGCGGCCCTTCGCCCGCTGGTAGACCTCGCGCTGGACCTCCCAGTAGTCGAGCACGACCGGGGCTCCGTCTTCGCCGGTCACGAGGGCCACCTTCTCGCCGGGGGCGAGCGGGGCCGGGTCGCGGGTGAGCTCGGTGACCGGGACGATGCCCGGCTCGGACGAGACGACGTACATGTCGTCGGTCTCGATCCACCAGAGCGGCCGCAGGCCCATCGCGTCCACGGCGAAGACCATCTCGCCGGCGGCCCGCGTCGCGAGGCCCACGGGGCCCTGCGCGTACGGGCCGAGGGCCTCGCGGTAGTGCACGTAGAGGTCCTGCAGCTTGGCCGGGAGGCGGTGCACCTCGCCGAGGATCGGCGGGAAGGCGAACTCGACGGCCTCCAGCAGGGAGAGGCCCTTCTCGAAGATGAGGCCCTCGAGCAGGCGGTTCAGGTCCTGGGAGTCCGAGCCGTTGCGCGTGATCGGCAGGCCGAGCTGCTCGGACTGCTCGCGGAGCTGGGCGATCGTGTTGATCTCGCCGTTGTGGCCCAGGATCGAGAACGGCTGCACCCGGCTGAACGTGGGGTACGTGTTCGTCGAGTACCGGTTGTGGGCGATGATCCGCGACGACGCGAAGTCGGGCTCCTGCATCTCCGGGTAGAACCGGGCGATCACCTCGGGCTGGCCCTGCACCTTGTAGACCGCGTCGTTGGCGGAGAACGAGGCGACGTGGCAGTCGAGCTCGCGCTCCATGCGGCACATGGCGCGGTAACAGTGGGTCGAGGCCGGGATGCCCGGCTCCGCAAGGCAGGCGATCTGCCAGAAGATCGGCGGCGTCTCCGACGCGCGCGGCCCCAGGGCTCCCCGGTCGATGGTGCCCTCGCCGCTCCAGAGGACCTCGAAGCCGAACTCCCGGATGATCGCCTCGATCTGCGGGGTCTGGGCCTCCACGTCCTCCTGCGAGTCGAAGAAGATGTGGGCGACCGTGAACCGCGCGTCGTCCGCGGCGGCCGGGTCCAGGCCCTCGGACTCCAGGCGCCGGCGCCAGGCGGGCCGGGGGAGGTCGATGAGCAGCCCGCTGCCGTCGCCCTCGCCGTCCACGCTCCCGGAGCGGTGGACCATCATCTGGAGCGACGTCAGCGCATGCTCCAGCATGGTGCGGCTCGGCTTGCCGTCGCGGGTCGCGAAGGCGGCGAGCGCGCACGCGTCGTGCTCGATCAGGTCCGGGAGGCCGCTGGGCGGCGTGGTGGCGAACGGGGGCGGGACGGTCATATGCCAGGGGGCCTCTCGGTCGCGGGGCCGGCGGACACGCTGACGCCGGCCCCCGTGGGGACCGGCGTGCGAAGCCTGAAGTAAACTCGTCGTGGGAACAGAGGTCAACGCGCCGATGCACCGGCGCTCAAGTCCCGGCCCATGATGCCGAGGGAGGCGGGGATGCCGCCCTCCGCCGTCACCGACGAGGACCTCGCCGTCGTCGCCGCCGTCGCGATCCGCGAGGGATGGACCGACCTGTCGGCCCCGCCGGAGTCCCACGGGCCCCGGACCCTCGCCGAGGAGCGGGCCGTGGCCCTCTTCCAGGGAGCCGTGCCGGCGACGCGGAGGAGCCCCCGGATCTCCCGCGTCCAGGCCCGGATCCTGATCGTGGCCCTCTCGGTCGTCGTGCTCGGCGGCTGCTGGATGGTGAGCCCCACGCGCACCGCCATCGGCCTCATCGGGGCCGGGATCTTCAGCCTGTTCGCCCTGCGGCGCGCGAACCGGAAGGCCGAGCGGGGCGTCCCGCCGAAGCCCCCGCGGCGCGGCGCGCTGTCAGGTCGGCTCCGGACGGGGTAGCCGCCCGCCGACGACGTCGTCCCCGGCGATGACCGAGGCGGCCAGGTCGGCGACCGCACGACGCTCGTCCCGCGCCGCCCGGCGCAGGGCCCCGAACGCCACCGGCGCGGGCACGGAGTGCCGCTCCATCAGCACCCCCACGGCGCGCTCGATCGTCACCCGCTTCTCGAGGGCGGTCTGGAGCTGCTCCACGACGACGCCCTGGCGGTGCGCCGCGACGGCGGTGGCGAGGATCCCCTCGATGACCTCGTTGAGCGCCGCGATGGCCGCGACGTCCGAGGCGTCCCACTCGTAGGTCTCGGAGCGGTAGACGTTGAGGGAGCCCACGACGACGCCGCCGATGACGGTGGGCACGCCGAGGACGGCGACCACACCCGCGGGCACGACCCGGGCCGAGAGCTCGGGCCAGCGGTCGTCCCGGGCGAGGTCCGTCGTCTCGACGGCGGCGCCGGTGACGAAGCTCTCCACGCAGGGGCCGATGCCCAGCTCCTCCTGTGCCGCCTCGAGGGCACGGGCGGCGGCGTCGGTGGCGCCCACGTAGCGCAGCCCGCCGCCGGCGTCCGTCAGCATGAGACCGGCGCCGGTCACGCCGAAGAGGCCGCGGGTCGCGTCGATCACCCCGGCCAGGGCCGCCTCGACGGGCGGCGGCTCGCCCGGGGCCGGGGAGAGCGCGTGGAGGTTGGCGGCGAGGGCTTCAGGATCGATGTGCACGTCGCCCCATCTCACCCGTCGGCGTCGATCGCGTCCAGCCGCTCGGTGAGACCGAGCAGCTCGATCAGCCGCCGCGCCGCGCCGTCCCCCTGCAGCACCCCGGAGCGCAGCCCGGCGGCCACCGCCGCGTCCCGCGCCTCCAGCAGTACGCGGATCCCCGTGCTGCCCAGGAAGGAGACATCGCGCAGGTCGGCCGTCACGCCCGTCTCCGCCCGGGCCCGCGCCGCAGCGAGCGCGGCCTCGGCCCGCGCCGACTCCTCCAGGTCGAGCTCGCCGGTGAACGCGACCACGACCCACCCGTCGCGTTCCTCCGTCACGATCCGCAGCCCCGTCGCAGCTCCGGGCACGCCACGGTCGTCGGGCACCTCTCCCGCCGTCTCCATCCTCATTCCCCCGGACACGGTCCGCGGGGTCAGGGCGGACGACTCGAAACTCTGCGGGCCAGGCTAGCGCAGGCCGCAACCCCCGGGGGGCCGTCCGCCCCCACGCGGCCGCGCTACGCTGAGGCCGGATGGCGACCGAGCACGAGACGCAGGCCCCGGACACGGAGCACTGCTACCGCCACCCGGACCGCGAGACGCTCCTCTCGTGCTCCTCCTGCGACCGGCCCATCTGCACCTCGTGCATGACGCAGGCCGCCGTGGGCATGCGCTGCCCCGAGTGCGCCCGTGGCGGCGCGGGCGCCGCGTCCCGGGCGACGGGCGCCGCGCGGCGGGCCCGGTCGGTGAGCAGCAGCAGCGACATGGCGATCGCGACCGTCGTCCTCGTCGTGGTCACGATCCTGGTCTTCCTGGCGGAGGTCGCCCAGGGCGGCAACATCTACGACGTCGGGGATCCGCAGATCGTCCTCGACGGGGCCGTGTGGGGCCCGGGGGTCGCCGACGGCGAGTGGTACCGCATGATCACCGCCGGGTTCCTCCACGCCGGGATCATCCACATCGCCTTCAACATGTATCTGCTGTGGTTCCTGGGGAGCGCGCTCGAGCGCTACGCCGGGCCCGGCCGGATGCTGGCGATCTACTTCGCGTCGATCCTCTGGGGTTCGGCCGGCGCGCTGCTGATGAGCCCGGACTCGCTCACCGTCGGCGCGTCCGGCGGTGTGTTCGGGCTCATGGCCGCGATCTTCCTGCTGGAGCGCCAGCGGGGCGTGGCCCTGCTCGGCTCGACGGTCGGGATGCTGCTGCTCCTCAACCTGGTGATCACGTTCCTGCTGCCCGGCATCTCGGTGGGCGGGCACCTGGGCGGGATCGTCGGCGGTGCCGCGGCCGGCTTCATCCTCTCCGGGTTCGGCAAGGGCCACATGGCCTACGGGAAGGCCGGTCCCCAGATCTGGGTGTCCATGGCCGCCCTGATGGTGGGCGCCGTGGTCCTCGGCGTCGCGGTGGCCTAGAGCTCCAGCTCGCCCACGCGCCCGACGAATGCGGCCACGAGGCGGGCGGCGTTGTCGATGTCGTCCGGGTGGCACGCCTCGACGCTGGAGTGGACGTAGCGGGTGGGGATGCTCACGCAGCCCGCGATCGCGCCGTCTCCCGAGAGCTGCAGGCTCCCCGTGTCCGTCCCGCCGCGGTTGGCGACGTGGAACTGGTGGGGGATCCCCTCCTCCTCGGCGATCCGGGTGAGGAGCTCCACGAGCCGGTGTGATCCGATCGCGCTGGCGTCCATGATCCGGATGGCGGCGCCCTTCCCGAGCCGGGTGGAGGGGCCGGAGCCGGGGGTGCCGGGGCCGTCGTCGGCGGGGCAGGTGTCGATGGCGAGCGCGACGTCGGGCCGCACGCGGGCGGCGGCGACGCGGGCGCCGCGCAGGCCCACCTCCTCCTGCACGGTGGCCGTCCACCAGACCTCCGCGGGGGAGGGGCCGGCCAGGCGCAGGGCGGCGAGCATGACGTAGACCCCAACCCGGTCGTCCAGGGACTTGCCGGTCACGAGGTCGCCCAGGGGGCGCAGGGCCCGGATGCGCGTGATCCCGTCGCCGGGCCGCACGAGCTCCTTCACCCGGTCGCCGGGAAGGCCCAGGTCGATGCCGAGGTCCGTGACCTGCAGGTTCTTGCCGCGGTCCTTCTCCTCGAGCAGGTGCACCGGCGTCAGGCCCACCACGCCGTCCACGTCCTCGCGCCCGTGCACGCGCACCCGCTGGCCCACCAGGGTGCGGGCGTCCCAGCCGCCGACCGGGATCACCTTCAGGAACCCGCGGTCATCGACGTGGGTGACCATCAGGGAGATCTCGTCCATGTGCGCGGCCAGCATCAGCCGCGGCCCGTCGCCCTCCCGCACGCCCGACAGGTTGCCGAGGGGGTCGAGGTCGACGCGGTCGCATCCCGCGGCCAGCTCCGGCTCCACGACGGCGCGCACGCGCTCCTCACGGCCGGACGGGCCGGACGCCTCGCAGAGGGCCCGGAGCAGGTCGAGATCCACGGCCGCGAAGACTAGACACCCGTCTGCCACGCTGCCGGGGTGCTCCGCGTCGACCACGTCTCGCTGGCGTTCGGCCCGCGCCGCGTGCTCGGCGACGTGTCGCTGCTGGTCCCGGACGACGCCCGTATCGGGGTCGTCGGCCCCAACGGGGTCGGCAAGTCGACCCTCCTGAAGGTGATGGCCGGGCTGCTCGAGCCTGACGAGGGCTCGGTGACCCGGGCGCCGCCGGCCCTGCGCGTGGGGCTGCTGGACCAGCGCGCCGGGATCCCCCCGGACGAGACGGTGCGGGAGCACATCGCCCGGCGCACCGGGGTCGCGGCCGCCTCGGCGCGGCTCGACGCGCTGACGCGCGCCCTGGAGGAGGACCCCGGGCGCGTGGACGAGTACGCCGAGGCCCTCGACGCCTTCCTCGGGCTGGGCGGCGACGACCTGGACGCCCGGTCCGCGGCGGCCCTCGCCGACGTCGGCCTCGCGGCGGACCGCCTCGATGTGCCGGTCGGCGCGCTGTCCGGCGGCCAGGCCGCGCGCGTCGGCCTCGCCGTCCTCGCCCTGGCCCGGCTCGACCTGCTGCTGCTGGACGAGCCCACGAACGACCTGGACTTCGCCGGCCTCGACATCCTCGAGCGGCTCGTGGACGCCCACCGCGGCGCGATCGTGACGGTCTCCCACGACCGCGCCTTCCTCGACCGCTGCGCCCGCCGCATCGCCGAGATCACCGAGCCGGACCACGGACTCCGCGAGTTCGCCGGCGGCTGGACGGACTTCGTGCAGCAGAGCGGCATCGCCCGCGAGCGCCAGTACGAGGCCCACGGCCGCTACACGGCGGAGCGCGACCGCCTCGTGTCCCGCATGCGCCGCCAGCGCGCGTGGTCCGAGGAGGGGGTGCGGCGCGAGAAGAAGAGGCCGCGCGACCCGGACCGCATCGGCCGCGCCATGCGCACCGAGCGCAGCGAGCAGCAGGCGTCCAAGGTGCGGGCCACCGAGCGGGCGCTGGACCGGCTCGACGTGGTGGAGAAGCCGTGGGAGGGCTGGCGGCTGCAGCTGCGCCTCGCGCCCGGTGGCGGCGGCGGGGACGTCGTGGCCGCGCTGGAGGGGGCGGTGGTGCGCCGGGGCGCGTTCACCCTGGGACCCGTTGACCTGGAGGTGCGCCGCGGCGACCGGGTCGTCGTGACCGGGCCGAACGGCGGCGGCAAGAGCACGCTCATCGGCGCCCTGCTCGGGCGCGTCCCGCTCGACGCCGGCCGCGCCCGCACGGGCCCGTCGGTGGTGGTGGGGGAGGTGGAGCAGGAACGCACGAGCCTCGTGGCCGCGCCGACCCTGCTCGAGGCCGTCACCGGCCGCGCCGGGGTGACGGCGGAGGAGGCCCGCGGCCTCCTCGCCAAGTTCGGGCTGGACGCGGACCGCGTCGTGCGGCCGGCGGGCGACCTCTCCCCGGGCGAGCGCACCCGCGCCCTGCTCGCGCTGCTCGCCGCCCGGCCGGTCACCTGCCTCGTGCTCGACGAGCCCACGAACCACCTCGACCTGGAGGCCATCGAGCAGCTCGAGGGCGCGCTCGGGGACTTCGGCGGCGCGCTCCTCCTGGTGACCCACGACCGCCGGATGCTGGAGAACGTCGAGGTGACCCGCCGGCTGCGGGTCGAGGACGGGGTCGTTACCGAGAAGTGATAACGGCGGCGCGCCGCAGGCCCGCCTCCCACAGCGCGACGAGGTCGGCGTCGGCGGCGTCGAGCGCCGCCTGCAGCCCGGCCACGTCCCGCTCCAGCGCCGCGAGGCTGGTGTGCATGCCGCGGCCCGCCGCGTGCCGCGCGCTCGCCTCCGCGCGGATGAGCGCGTCCCGCAGGTCCTGCCGCTCGGCCTGCCGGGCCAGCAGCCGCCGCGCGGCGCCGGCCAGGGCCGGGTCGGCGGGGCGCGACAGGCCGGGCGGGGCGGCGTCGCCCAGGTCGGCCAGGGGCCCGGCCGCCACGGCGGCGGCCCACGCGCCGGTCTCACGGAGCGCGCGCCGGGTGGCCGGGCCGAACCCCGGCAGCAGCACCCGCCCCGGGCCGTCCGGGGCCAGCTCGCCCGCCAGCAGCAGCTCGTCGACGGCTCTGAGGGCGACGTCGAGGCGCGCGCGGCGCGCGGCCCGCGGGCCGTCGCCCGCCGGATCGGCCATCGGGTGGCGCCGCCGCAGGGCCTCCAGGGCGGCGTCCAGGTCCCCCCGGGCCGCCGGGTCGGCCTCCACCCGCGCGGCGAGGGCCGACGTGTCCAGCGCGTCCTCCGGGCCGCCGCGGCCGGCCCGCGCCCCGGTCTCGGCGCGCGCCGCCGCCAGCAGCCGCGCCGCCAGGGGGCTCAGGCGATCGACAGGACCAGCTTCCCGAAGTGCTCCCCGGCCTCCTCGCGCGCGTGGGCGTCCGCCGCCTCGGCCAGCGGCCGCACCGAGTCGATGACCGGCGCCCACCCCTGGTGCTCCACGGCGGCGAGCAGGCCGGCGAAGTCGCGCGGGCTGCCCATCGTGGTCCCGAGCAGGGAGACCTGGCCCATCGTCACGGGGCGCACCATGAGCTCCACCTTCGCCCCGCCGGTGCCGCCGAACACCACCACCCGCCCGCCGGGGCGCACGGAGGCGATCGAGTCGGGCCAGGTGGCGCCGACCGAGTCGACCACGACGTCCACGCCGCCGCCGGACGCCTCCTTCACCTGCGCCACCCAGTCGTCCTCGCGGTAGTTCACGCCGGCGGCCGCGCCCAGCTCCCGGGCGCGGGCCAGCTTCTCGTGGGACGCCGAGGTGACGATGACCCGGCAGCCCGCGGCCCGCGCCATGCCGAGCGCGATCGTGGCCACGCCGCCGCCGATGCCCAGGATGAGCACCGTCTCGCCGCTGCGCGCCCGCGCCCGCGAGAACAGGGCCCGGTAGGCCGTGAGGCCGGCCAGCGGCAACGCCGCGGACTCCTCCCACGACAGCCGGGAGGGGCGGGGCAGGACGTTCTCCGCCGGGACCACGATCTGCTCGGCGTAGGTGCCGTCGTCCGGCCCGCCCAGGATGCGGAACCCCGGCGCCGGGGCGTCCTCGCCGCCGCCCCAGCCGAGCGACGGCAGGATCACCACCTCGTCGCCCTCGGACACCCCGCCCACCCCGGCGCCCACGGCCCGCACCACGCCGGCGCCGTCGGATCCGGGGATCACGGGCAGCGGGCTCGGGGCGATCCCCTTGCGCAGGAACACGTCGCGCCGGTTGAGCGCCGCGGTCCGCAGGTCGACCACCACCTGGCCGGGGCCGGCCACGGGGTCGGGGGCGGTGCCGATGCGGAGCACCTCCGGGCCGCCGGTCTCGGTCAGGACGATGGCGTTCACCGCGGGCCTCCGGGTCGGGTGAGTGGCGCCCTCAGCCTACGACGATCGGCGGCGCCACGACCTCCGGGCGCGGGCCCCCGGCGTCCCAGGCGGCGAACGCCTCCACCAGCCCGGGGGTCGCGTCGCGCCACGCCGAGATGTCGCACCCCATGTGGCCGGGCGGGGCCCCCTCCAGGTTCGCGAGCGCCCGGCCCAGCAGCACGCGCGCGCCGTGGGGGTTGCCGCGGCGGTGGTGCTCGAAGGCGACCGACCACTGGATGAGCCCCTGCAGGAAGCGCATGTCGAGGTCGGGCGAGCGCCGCCAGACCGTCTCGAGCTCCTCGTGGGCGTCGAAGAACCGCCCCGCGCCGTAGAGATCAGCGAAGGCGCGCAGCGCCGCGGCGCGCTCCGCCCCGGCCACGCCGGGCCTCAGGCCGTGGGCGGCCGGGTCGCCTGGAGCAGGGGGAACGGGTTGATGCGCGCCCCGCCGCGCTCCCAGGTGACCCTCAGCCAGCCGGCCGTGGAGCCGAGGTGGGCGCCGGGGCCGACCGCGGTGCCCTCGCCGACGCCCGGCTGGTACGCGGCGAGCGGGCCGTAGCCCAGGCGGTCGCCGCCCGGGGTCTCGATCCAGAAGGCGATGCCGGCCTCGCGCTCGGCCGGGGAGGCGCCGCGCAGCGTGCCCCCGGCCATCGCGACGACGGCGTCGCCCGCGCCGCCGGTGATCGTGATCGCGCACTGGTGGCGGCCGTCGCCGCAGGTGTCCGGGCCGGGCTCGGAGAACGCGTCGTGGTAGTCCGCGGCGGCGCCCGCGGGCAGCGCGAGCGGGAAGGCGAAGCCCTCCACGACGGCGGGCTGCCCGGTGGCCGGGTCGGTGCCGCCCTCGGCGCCGGTGCCGGTGGCCGCGGGGGCCTGGCCGCCCCAGACGGTCACCACGGGCGGGCCGGTGGGCGCCGGGTCGGGATCCGGGTCGGGCGCCGGTGCGAGCGACGGCGTCCCGCCCGCGCAGGCCGGCGCGGCCTGCTGGGAGTCCAGGAGCACGGGCAGCGTGGGGTCGCCGCCGAGGGCGGCGTAGTAGAGCCCGGTCCCGCGCGTCCAGTTCTGGTTGAGCCCGGTCGGGTCGTTGGCGACGCCGATGGGCGCCCACTTGGACCCGATGTCGGCCAGCGTGGTCCGGCCCTCGGCCAGGTAGTACGCGCCGAGCGTGCGGGCGGCGCGCCGGACGGCGGCCTCCTCGCTGGGGAACGCGATCCCCGGGCCCAGGCCGAAGGCGTTGTTGATCGCCTGGGACGGCACGTAGGTCTCGAGCATCGTCTCGTGCGCCGCGATGGCCACCAGGGCGCGCGGGTCGAGCCCGACGGCGGTGGAGGCCTCCACGAAGGTGGCGCCCTCGCCGGCCAGGGGGCTGGCGGCCCGCTCCAGCATCGCGTCGATGCCCGCGGCGTCGCCGGGCGCGATGCAGGTCATGTGCGCGATGACCCCGGTCTGGGCGCCGGCGGGCGCGACGCCGGCGCAGGCGAGGGCGGCCGTGCCGAGCAGGGCCGCGAGGACGGGACGGACGCGCATCGGGCGGGAGCATAGGCCAGCCCGGCGCCACCACGGGTGCCGGCCTGTCACGCCGTCGTTACGCTTGGGGGCATGGAGGGGGAGGACGCCACACGCCGCCGCACCGCGATCGTGCTCGCCGTGGTCGCGCTGCTGCTGTTCGTGGGCGCGCTCGTGGCGCTGGCGCTCGGGTCGCTGGAGATCGCGGCGGGCATCTTCGTCGTCTTCGTCATCGGCTGGTTCGCCTTGAGGAGCTGGCAGCGGCGCCAGGGGATCGGCTCCTAGAGCCCCTTCACCACCGACAGCGTGATCCCGTCCCCGATCGTGAGGACCGCCGTGGACAGCCGCGGGTGGTCGACCGCGATCCGGCTGAACTCCGCCAGGGCGGTCGCGCGCGGATCGCGCTCCTCCTCGGGCAGCGCCACCCGGCCGCCCGCCAGCACGTTGTCGGCCACGATGAGCCCGCCGGGGCGCACGAGCCGCACCGCCTGCTCCAGGTAGGCGGCGTAGCCGGTCTTGTCGGCGTCGATGTAGCAGAGGTCGTACGGGGGGCTGAGGCCGGGGAGCGTGTCGCCGGCCGGGCCGCGGTGCACCGTGATCGCCGACGCGATGCCGGCCCGCGCGAAGAACCGCTCCGCCCGGTCGGCGTGGTCCGGGTCGGCCTCCAGCGTGTCGATGTGGCCCCCCTCCGCCAGCCCCCGGGCGATCCAGGCCGCCGAGGTCCCCACGAAGGTCCCCACTTCCAGCACCCGCCGCCCGCCCGTGGACCGGGTGAGCACCTCGAGCAGCGCCCCCAGGTCGGGGTGGGTCATCATGGGCTCGTCGGGGTCGCCGTCCATCTCGTGGGACAGCGCGGCGATCTCGTCGGGCACGCGCGCCAGGCGGTCCAGGTGCGCCGCCAGCGCCTCGTCGATCTGCAACCGCTCGTCGGCCATCGTCATCTCCTCCCGAGGGTGCGGAGGCCCGTGAGCGCCCACAGCCCGAGGGCCGCGACCATCCCCAGGGTCGCGACGATCCCGGGCCAGAGCTCCGCCCACCCGAGGGTGCCGAGCTCGGCCGCGCGCGAGGCCTCCAGGATGTAGGTCACCGGGTTCACCTCGGCCACGTGCGCGAGCCACCCGGTCAGGAGCTCGCGGGGCGCGTAGGCCACGGAGGTGAACACCGACAGGAACACGACCACCTGCATGAGCGGGGCCGCCTGGATCGTGCGGGTCCGCAGCGCCACGCCCATGGCCCAGCAGGCCGTGGCGGCCGAGAAGCCGATCGCCAGGCCGTAGACGGTCAGCGTGGCGCCCGGTCCCGGCAGGCCGACGCCGCCGATGAGCCCGGCCAGGAGCACGACGGTCGTCGTGAACAGGCTGCGCACGGCGGCCGCGGCGAGCGGGCCGGCGATGAGCGTGATGCGGGGGGCCGGGCTCGCCACGAGCCGGTCCACGAATCCGCCCTCGATGTCGCGGGCCAGGGTCATGCCCGCGTTGATCCCCGCGAAGCCCGCGCCCATCACCGTCGCGAGCGGGATCGTGAACGCGAGGTACGACTCGCCGGCGAAGGCCGGCAGCGCCGAGATCCCCCGGAACGCGCCCGCCGTGGTGATGAGGATGAACAGCGGCATCACGAGTGACGGCAGGAACACCGAGGGCATCCGCCGCACCAGGATCAGGCTGCGCCAGGCCAGGCCGCGGCTCACCGAGATGGCGTGCCTCACGCGTCGCCCCGCAGGCGCCGGCGGAAGGCGAGGTGGCAGGAGCCCACCGAGAGCGCCGCCAGGCCGATCGCGACGGCCAGCCCGATCAGCGTCACCCGGGTGTCGACGCCGTCGATGATCTGCTGGCGCATGGCCTCGACGAGGTACGAGATCGGGTTCCAGTCGGCCACGACCCGGAACCAGCCGGTCATCGTCTCCCGCGGGAAGAACGCGGACGAGAAGAACATGAGGGCGAAGAAGAGCGGGAAGGTGCCCTGCACCGACTCCGCGGAGCCGCTGCGCAGCGCGAGCCAGATCCCGAGGCCGCTCATCGCCACCGCGAGCAGCGCGGCGAGCACGAGGAGCACGACGAGGCCGGGGACGCCGCCCTCGATGCGGGCGCCGGCGATCACGCCGATGACCACGAACAGGACCGTCTGGGCCATCGCCACGGCGACGCCCCCGGCGATGCGGCCGGTGAGGATCGCCGTGCGCGAGACCGGGGACGCGACGAGCCGGTCGAAGAAGCCGCCCTCCATGTCCAGGGCGAAGGCCGCGCCGGCGGAGGTGCCGCCGATGAGGACGCCCTGGAGGATCGCCCCGGAGAGCGCGAAGTCCAGGAAGCCGCGCACCGGCGGGAACCCGGGGATGTTGCCGGGCGCGTCCGCGAACGACGCGGAGAAGATCGCGAGGAGGGTGAGGGGGAAGAACAGGCTCGGGATGAGCGCCTGCGGCGTCCGCAGGGTCCCGACGACCCCCCGCCGCGCGAGCGCGGCGGTCTGCGCGAGGGCGACGCTCACGCGCCGGCGGCCTCGGCGGGCGCCGCCTCGGGCCCCTCGGCCTCCAGGCGGCGGCCGGTGTGGGCGGCGAAGACGTCGTCGAGCGTCGGCTGGGCCAGGTCGAGGGAGGCGGGGTGCACCCCGGCCTCGTCCAGCGCCCGGACCACGGCCGCGAGGGCGGGGGCGCCGTCGGGCAGCCGCACGGCGACGGCGCCCGGGCGGGCGGGGACCGCCGGGCCGAACGGCGCCAGGGCGGCGGCCGCGCGGGCCGGGTCGTCGTCCTCGCCGAGCAGGATCTCGAGCGTCGGGTCGCCGACCTCCGCCTTGAGCGCGGCCGGGGTCCCCTCGGCCACGATGCGCCCGCCGTCGATGATCCCGACGCGCCCGGCGAGCTGGTCGGCCTCCTCCAGGTACTGGGTGGTGAGGAAGACCGTGGTGCCGGCCTCCCGGTTGAGGCGCCGCACCTCCTCCCAGAGGGTCGCCCGGGAGGTGGGGTCGAGGCCCGTCGTGGGCTCGTCCAGGAAGAGCACCGCCGGCTCGTGGACGAGGGCGAGGGCCAGGTCCAGGCGCCGCCGCATGCCCCCGGAGTAGGTGCCGACGCGGCGGTCGCCGGCGGCGACGAGGTCGACCCGCTCCAGCAGGTCGATCGCCCGGGCCCGGCCGGTGGCGCGGTCGAAGCCGTGGAGCACGGCCTGCAGGTGGAGGAGCTCCCGCCCGGTCATGTACCGGTCGATGGCCGCGTCCTGCAGGGCCACGCCGATGGAGCGCCGCACCCCGGCGGGGTCGCCGAGCAGGTCGTGGCCGGCGACGCGCGCCCGGCCGCCCGTGGGCCGCAGGAGCGTGGTCAGCATGCGGACGGTGGTGCTCTTCCCGGCGCCGTTCGGCCCCAGGAACCCGTACACCTCGCCCTCACCCACCGCGAGGTCCACGCCGTCCACGGCCCGGATCCCGCCTTTGAACTCGCGCTCGAGCCCCTCCGCCTCGACCGCCGCCGCACCGGTCATGCAGGGACCTCCCGTCGCGTGGCCGCCCGGCAGGCTAGCGCCCCGCCCCGGCGGCCCGCCTGGGAGGCGTGTGGCGGTCCCGCTACCATCGCGCCATGCCCGACGGGAGCACCCCCATCGAGGGACAGGCCGAGCGCCTGGAGCGCCTCCGCCAGGAGGTCACGGCCGCCCTGCAGCAGCGCGACCTCTCGACCGACGAGGAGCGCGGCGACGGGCACCACCACCCGGCCGAGGCGGCGACCGACGCGGAGGCCCGGGAGCGCGAGCTCCGTCAGCAGCTCCAGTGGAAGGAGCGCGAGGCGCGCCTGCGCGCCGCGCTGGAGGCGATCGACGCCGGGACCTACGGGATCTGCGTCGACTGCGGCTCGGAGATCCCGGAGGGGCGGTTGAGGGCGCTGCCGGACTCGGTGCGCTGCGTGCCCTGCCAGAGGGTGGCGTCCCGCCGGGGCTGAGCCGTCTCGCGCGCCGGGCGCGCGATCCCCCAGCAGGCCCCCACGATGACGCCCCACACGAGGGCGGCGGTGGAGACGTGGATCGTCACCACCTGCCACGGCAGCCCGTTGCGGTACTGGTACTCGCCGAGGCCGATCTGCAGGGCGATGAGCGGGAGCGCGACGAGCGCCAGCCGGGCGGTGAGGCGGTCGACGCCGCCCTCGCGCCAGACCCAGACGACCAGGACGACCGCGAGGGCCGTGAACGCGACGGCCGCCCGCACGTGCACCTGGAGGGCGAGCAGGAGGTCGCCGAAGCGCTTCGTGACGTCGTCGTCGCCGGAGTGCGGGCCGGCGGCCGTGACGATCACCCCGCTCACCAGGACCACCCCGGCGCTGAGGGCCACGAGGCCGGCGAGGACGCCCCGCCGCGGGCTCCAGCCGCGGGTGCGGCCGTCGCGCAGGTCGCGGGCGGCGATGAAGAGGACCGTGCCGCAGGCCAGGGCGACCATGGAGACGAGGAAGTGGGTGCCGACGGCGAGGGGGTGGAGGCCGCTGAGCACCGTGATCGCGCCGAGGGGCATCTGGATCGCCGTGGCCAGCGCGATGCCCGCGGCCGAGCGCCGGATGGCCGGTCCCGCGCCGGGCACGCCCCGCGAGACGAACCAGGTGGCGATGGCGATGGCGCCGACGACGCCGGAGAGGAGCCGGTTGGCGTACTCGATGGCCGCGTGGCCCGCCGCCGCCGGGACGACACCGCCGTCACAGAGGGGCCAGTCGGGGCAGCCGAGGCCCGACGCCGTGAGCCGCACGACCGCTCCGCTGGGGACGATGACCCAGAGCAGGACGAGGGCCCACATGGTGAGGCGGGCGAACGCGACGGGGTCGCGCAGGCGTCCGAGGAGGGCTCGCATCGGGAGCCATGGTAGCCAGGGGGCCCGGGATCGCGGGGGTGTCAAGATCACCCGATGCCGGCGCCTGACGACCCCATTCGACCCGCCCCTGCGGCGGCGCCCGCGCCGGCGCCCGACCCCGAGCCCCGGCGCCGGGTGGGGACCGCCGTCGGCCTGGCGATCACGGTCGTCGCGGTCGTCGTGGCGGTGGCCTTCGGGGTGGGCCGGGCCGACGACCCCGGCCGCGTGGTGGTCGAGGTGGTGAACATGCAGGAGCGCCCGGCCCGGGGCGCCCCGGAGGCCGCCCAGGCCGGTGGTTTCGCCCGCCGCGCCCTGTCCCAGGGCTGGCTCCCCACGGGCGCCCGCACCGACAGCGTGGAGGGGCGCAGGACGGTGACGGTGGTGTGGGAACGCGCCGGCCGCCGCATCGCCCACACGACCGTCTCGGGGGACCCGGTGGACGCCCCCTCCGACGCCCGCCGCACCGGCCGCCGCGGTGTCCTGCTGCGGAGCTTCGAGTCGGACGGCCGCATCGCCGTCGCCTGGACCGAGAACGGCCATACCGAGGTCATCTCCGCAGTCGGCGTCTCCCGCGCCGCCCTCTACGACCTCGCCGGGGGACGCCCCCTCACCTGAGGTCCTGCGGCCGGGGCGGCGCGAGCCGCCGGCCGCCGCGGTGGCGCTCCATGGCCGCTCGTACCTCGCCTCCGGTTCTAAGTGAAACTCGGAGCGGAAATCCCTGCATAGGACCAACATCGCGCGCGCCTGACGAGGCCCCCGCGCCACTCCCGGTGACCCCCAAGTTCCACTTGGATCCCGGCGCGAGCCCCAAGCGACGTGTGACGGCCGGCGGCACGGATCCGTCACAGACCCGGCACGGCCCGCGCACCTCCCCGGACGGCCTCATCACGACCTCACGAACCTGTTCGCCCGGGGGGTCATGTCCCGCCCCGGCGGTGCCGAGAGCAGAGAGGACAGTCGTCACCACGATCGGGAGCCCCCGATGGTCCTCCGCCCGCTCCGCCTCGCCGCCAGCTCGTTCGTCATCACGTCCATGGCGATCATCGCGCTGCACCTGCTCCTGAAGTAGCCCCCGGCCCCGGTCCCCCCACGGGGCCGGGTGCTACGGTCGCCGCCGTGCGCGCTCCGACGTGGCTCGCCGGCGCCCTCATCGCGGCCGCCGCCCTCCTCGCGCCGGCGTCCGCCCTCGCGCACGCCGTGCCCTCGTCCGGCGAACCCCCGCCGGGCGGCACCGTCGCGACCGCCCCGGAGACCGTCCGCCTCGTCCTCACGGTGCCGGTGGAGGAGGCGTTCCTCCAGTTCCGCGTCACCACGCCCGACGGCCTCGAGGTCTCCGGCCCGGCGGAGCGCGACCCGCTCGACGACCGCGCCATCCAGGCGCCCGTCGACGTCCCCGCCGGGACCGACGGCCTCGTCGTCCATTGGCGGGTCCTGTCCGAGGACGGCCACGCCGGCGGAGGGGTCTACGGCATCGGCATCGGGGGGCCGGCGCCGGACGTGTCGGGGGAGACCTCACCCGCCCGTTCCGACCACGAGCCGTTCGCCGTCGCGGCGCGCTTCCTGGCCCTGACGGCCCCGATCCTGCTGCTGGGCCTGGTCGTGCTGGCCGCCGGCGTCGTCGGGCCCGCGGTGGCCAAAGGCGGCGTCGGGCCTCCGGGCGAGGCACCGGCCGTGCGCAGCGCCGTCCGTGCCCGCGCCGCCGAGGCCCTCACCGGGGTCACCCGCGGCTGGTGGCACGCCTGGTACGCGCTGCTCGCCGCCTGGGCCGTCGCCCTCGTGCTCACGCCGATCGTCGCCCTCCGCGCCCTGCGGGAGGGGGCCGGCGGTCTCGGCGACCTCCTCGGGAACACGTCGTTCGGCGCGGCGTGGCGCATCCAGGTGGCCGCGGTCGTGGTCGCCCTGATCGCCACGGTCGTCACCCGCCGCGCCACCGGCCCGGAGGGGCTGCCCGACGAGGTCGTCCCGGCCATCGGCCTCGCGTTCGGCCCCGCGGCGGCGCTCTACGCCATCTCGTCCTCCGGTCACGCCTCCACGGGCGGCGACCGCACCCTCAACATCGGCATCGACCTCGTCCACACGCTCGCCACCGCGGCCTGGTTCGGCGGCCTGCTCGGCCTGGCGGTGCTGGTCGTGCCGGCCCTCGCGCTCCTCGGGGAGGAGGACCGCACCCGGTTCGGCGCCGGGGTCGTCGTGCGCTTCTCCGCGCTCGCCCTGACGACCGTGGCGGTGCTCGTCGTGACCGGCGTCTACCGCGCGCTCGCCGAGATCTCCCCGGGCGAGCTCCTCTACACGGGCTACGGCCAGGCGCTGCTCGTGAAGGTGGGGCTGTTCGTCGTGCTGCTCGCCGGCGGCGCCTACAACCGCTTCCTCGTCCACCCGCGGCTCGAACGGGCCGCCCTCGGCCTCGACCCCGGCGACCGCGGCGCGGCCGCCGCCCTGCGCGTCTCCGTGCGCGCGGAGCTGGTGCTCGCGGCGCTCCTGCTGGCCTCCGTCGCGGTGCTCGTCAGCCTCACGCCGCCCGGTTAGCGGCGGCCCGCTAGGCTGCTCCCCGTGATCGACGACGCCACGGTACGCCACGTCGCCCGCCTCGCCCGGCTCCACCTGGACGGCGAGGAGGAGGCCCGCATGCAGCGGGAGCTGTCCGGGATCCTGGGCCACATCGACGCGATCCAGGCGCTCGACCTGGACGACGTGCCGCCCACGACCCACGTCATCTCCCTCGAGAACGTGATGCGCGAGGACGTCCCGCGGCCGAGCCTCCCCGCGGCCGAGGCGCTGCGCGAGGCGCCCGAGGTGGTGGAGGACCGCTTCGCGGTCGTGAAGTTCGAGGCGTGAGCGCGCCGCACGAAGGGACCGCGCACGAGCAGGTGCGCGCACTCCACGCGGGCGAGATCGGCGCGGCCGAGCTCGTGGAGGCCCACCTCGCGCGGGTCGAGGACGACCGCTGGGGCTCGTTCCTCGCGGTCGACGCCGAGCGCGTGCGCGCCCGCGCCGCCGAGATCGATGCGATGCCGACGCGCCCGCCGCTCGGCGGGGTGCCGATCGCCATCAAGGACGCCCTCTCCACCCGCGACATCCCCACCACGGCGGCGTCGCGGATCCTGGAGGGCTTCCGGCCGGTCTACACCGCGACCTGCGTGGCGCGGCTGGAGGAGGCCGGGGCGATCGTGATCGGCAAGACCAACATGGACGAGTTCGCCATGGGGTCGAGCACCGAGAACTCCGCCTACCAGCTCACCCGCAACCCCTGGGACACGGACCGCGTGCCCGGCGGCTCCAGCGGCGGGTCGGCCGCGGCCGTCGCCGCGTACCAGGCCCCCTGGTCGCTCGGCAGCGACACCGGCGGCTCCATCCGCCAGCCGGCGGCGCTGTGCGGCATCGTCGGTCTCAAGCCCACCTACGGGGCCGTGTCGCGGTACGGGCTCATCGCCTTCGCATCGTCCCTCGACCAGGTGGGCCCCTTCGCGCGCACCGTCGCCGACGCGGCCCTGCTCCTCTCGCACATCGTCGGCCACGACCCGATGGACTCCACGTCGCTCGAGTGGCGGGAGGCCGTCGCGGTGCCCACGGCGCAGGACCTGTCCGGCGTCCGCGTGGGCGTCGTGGACGAGCTGATGGGGGAGGGGGTGGACCCCGGCGTGCGCGCCGCGGTCGACCGGGCGGTCGGCCTCGTGGAGGAGCTGGGCGGGTCGGTGCAGCGCGTGAGCCTGCCGACGAGCGAGCACGGCGTCGCGACGTACTACATCATCGCGCCCGCCGAGTGCTCCGCCAACCTCGCCCGCTTCGACGGCATCCGGTACGGCCCGCGCGCCGAGGGCGCCGCCGACGTGCTGGAGCACTACGAGCGCACCCGCGGCGACCTCTTCGGGCCCGAGGTGAAGCGCCGCATCATGCTCGGCACCTACGCCCTCGCGTCCGGGTACTACGACGCGTACTACCTGCGGGCCCAGAAGGTGCGCACGCTCATCCGGCGCGACTTCGAGTCGGCGTTCTCGAAGGTGGACTTCCTCATCTCGCCCACGTCACCCTCGACGGCCTTCCGCATCGGGGAGCGCACCGCCGACCCGCTGGCGATGTACCTCTCCGACGTCTGCACGATCCCCGTGTCGCTGGCCGGGCTGCCCGCCATCTCGATCCCCTGCGGCCTGGCCGACGGCCTGCCGGTGGGCCTCCAGATCGCCGGCCCGGCCTTCAGCGAGAACCGCCTGCTGGACGTGGCCCACGCCCTGGAGGGCGCGCTGGGCTTCGACCCGTCCCCGCCTGGGGTCCTGTGAGCGCGCCGGCCGGCTGGGAGCCGGTGATCGGCATCGAGATCCACGTCCAGCTCGCGACGCGGACGAAGATGTTCTGCGGCTGCGAGCTGTCCTTCGGCGACCCGCCGAACACCCACACCTGCCCGGTCTGCCTGGCGCACCCGGGCGCGCTGCCGGTGCTGAACGGCGAGGCCGTCCGGCTCGCGGCGATCACGGGGCTCGCCCTGGGCTGCGAGATCGCGCCGAAGTCCGAGTTCCACCGCAAGAACTACTTCTATCCGGACTCCTCGAAGGCGTACCAGATCTCCCAGTACGACGAGCCGATCTGCATCGGCGGGACGGTCGTGGTGCTGGCCGAGGACGGCGACTTCGAGGTGGGCATCACCCGCGCCCACCTGGAGGAGGACGCCGCGAAGCTGGTCCACGCGGGCGCCGACGGGCGCCGCGCCGGGGCGCAGAGCTCGTCCGTCGACTTCAACCGGGGCGGCACCCCGCTGCTCGAGATCGTCACGGAGCCGGACCTGCGCACGGCCACCCAGGCGGGGGCCTTCCTGCGCCAGCTGCGGGCGACCCTGCGTCGCCTGGGGGTGAGCGACTGCAACATGGAGGAGGGCTCCATGCGGGCGGACGCCAACGTCTCGGTGCGCCGCGCGGGGACCACCGGCCTCGGGACGAAGACCGAGCTCAAGAACATGAACTCGTTCCGCTTCCTGGAGCGGGGCATCGAGGCCGAGATCGCGCGCCAGGTGGAGATCCTGGAGGACGGCGGCCAGGTGGTGCAGGAGACGCTCCACTACGACCCGGAGACGAACACGATCCACTCCCTCCGGTCGAAGGAGGAGGCGCACGACTACCGGTACTTCCCGGAGCCGGACCTCGTGGACGTCATCCCGGACCGCGCCTGGGTCGAGGACCTGCGGGCCGGGCTCCCCGAGCTCCCCGCCGACCGCCGCCGGCGCTGGATGCGCGACGAGGGCATCACCTTCGAGGACGCCGAGGTGCTCGCCGAGCCGGCCGAGCTGGGCGACTACTTCGAGAGTGTCGTCGCCGAGGGCGCCGACGCGAAGGCCGCCGCGAACTGGATCCGCGGCGAGCTGCGCGCCCAGCTGCGCGAGGACGGCACCGAGCCGTGGGAGAGCGCCGTCACCCCGGCCCGCCTCGCCGCCCTGCTCGGGCTGCTCGCCGACCGCACCCTGTCGGTGCCGCTGGCGAAGGAGGTGCTCGCGGAGGTGATCGCCACGGGCGCCGAGCCGGCCGAGGTGGTGGAGAGCAAGGGCCTCGGCCAGATCAGCGACGAGGGCGAGCTCGTCGCGCTCGTGGAGAAGCTGCTCGCCGACAACCCGGCCCAGGCCGAGCAGCTGCGCGGCGGCAAGGACAAGCTCGTCGGCTTCTTCGTCGGCCAGGCGATGAAGGCCACCGGTGGCCGCGCCGACCCCGGCCGGGTGGGCGAACTGGTGCGGGAGAAGGCCGGGCTCTAGGCCCCGAGCAGGCCCTCCACCCCGGCGGCGGCACGGACCGGGTTGTACTGCCGGATCTCGTACTCCGAGTAGCCCGCGACGTGGAACGGGTCCTGCTTCACCATCTCCCACATCGCCTCGAGGCTCTCGCCCTTGGCGAGGATGAGGCCGCCGATGAGCGGCTCCTCGCGGGCCGTCAGGAGGATCTTGTCGGCGTTCGCCCCGATCCAGGCCTTGTGCTCCTCCAGGAGCGTGTCGACCTTGTCGGCGGGGACGGTGTAGCGGGCGAGCAGGACGAACACGGCGGCCTCCCGGCCTCGGGATGGACGGGCTAGGGGATGGGCTCCCAGACGAGCTCGGCGACGTCGATGACGAAGTCCACGGCCGCGCCGACGACCTTGCGCGCCTCCACTGTGCCGCCGTCGCGGGGGCGGAACTCCCCGGTCCCGACGCAGACGACGTCGTTGAGCCACGAGTAGCGCTCGTCGCCGGTGACGTGGGTGATGGCGATGACGATCTGCCGGTTCTCCGGCGGGTACGGCCGGGCGAAGCCGCGGGCGTCGAAGATGATCGTCGCCCCGTCGTCGGTCTCGATGGCCCCCTGGATGTTGGGCAGGGCGTTCTTGTCGATCCGTGACCGGGGGTGGTTCGCCCCGGTCAGCGTGCCGGTCACCCGGCCCTCGACGGTGCCCTCGGCCACGAAGAAGTAGTGGCCCTCGGAGCCGGCCTCGCCCTGGAGCAGGGTCCCCTTGCCGCCGTCGGGGTAGCGGAACACGGTGCGGTAGAGCGGTTCGAGCCTCACTCCGGGACCTCCCTCGTCCCCGGGACCCTACCCGCCCGGTGCGCTCCGTCGCTCGGGGTCCACTCGGCCCCGGACGGGAGGTACCAGTGGCCGATCCCCGGAGCCGGAGGGGCGCCCCGGGCCCCACGAGCCCACCTCAGGCCAGGGGGAGCCGCACCTCGAACCGCGCCCCGGCCGTCGAGGGCAGCAGCCGGAGGGAGCCGCCCCACCGCTGCGCGGTCGCCCGGGCGATGGGGAGGCCCAGGCCGGCGCCGGGTGACGACCTCCGCCCGGCCGCCCGGTAGAAGCGGTCGAACACCCGCTCCCTGTCCTCCGGGGCGATCCCCGGCCCGTCGTCCGCCACCTCCACGACGGCCTCGCCGTCGTCGGCCCGCAGGGCCACCCGGACCCCGCCGCCCCCGTGGAGGCGCCCGTTGTCGAGGAGGTTGGCGATCATCCCGCGCAGGGCGGCGCGGTCGCCGAGCACCACGACGCCCTCGGGCAGGTCCCCGGCCTCGCCGGGCCCGGCGATCTCCCCGATCATCTCGGCAAGGTCGACGCGCTCGGGCTCGGAGTCGCCGCCGTCCACCCGGGCCAGGCCCAGGAGCCCCTCCACCAGGTGGTCCATGCGTTCGACGGAGCGGGCCATGTCCGCCAGCGCGGCGTCCCTGTCGGCCTTCGGGGGGTCATAGGCCTGCAGCGTCTCGATCTCCCCGCGCAGGGCGGTGAGCGGCGTCCGCATCTCATGGGAGGCGTCGGCGGCGAACCTCCGCTGCTCGGCCAGCGTCGAGCGCAGCCGGGTCTGGGCGTCCTCCAGTCGTCCGAGCATCCGGTTCATGGCCCGGGCGAGCGCGCCGACCTCGTCGGCCCGTCCCTCCGGCACGCGCAGCGACGGATCCTGGCTGTCGGCAACCGTCTCCGCGGCGGTCCGGGCCGCGAACAACGGCCGGAGCGCACCCCGCGAGATCAGCAGCGTCAGCCCCGTGGCGAGCAGCGCGGCGAGCGCCGCGGCCACCCCGAGCACCAGGGCCACCTCGTCGAGGGTCCGCTCCACGTCGGTCAGCGGCCGCGCGACGGCCACGGACCGGCTCACGCCGTCCGAGCCCACCGGCAGCGCCTCCACCAGCAGCCGGTAGCGCTCCCCGTCCAGGGTGACGGTCCGGGGCCCGCTCGGCTCCATCTCCGCGCCCGGCTCCACCTCGACGCGCGTGCCGGCGGGGCCGGGCTCGTCGGCGGGCTCCACGGGGGCGCCCGCCGTGGGCGGCTCGGCGAAGTCGCGCTCGCCCACGTCCGGGCGCGTGATCTCCGACGCCACCCGGGTCGCCGTGTCCTCCAGTGAGTCGTCCAGCCGGTCGTACGCCCGCTCCGAGATGAGCTGGTAGGCCCCGATCGCGAACAGGCCGACCGCCACGAGCACGGCCGCGCCCGCGGCCAGGGCGATGCGGGTCTGGAGGCGCATCAGCCCCCCGGCGGGTGGCGCAGCACGAAGCCCACGCCGCGCACCGTGTGGATGAGCCGCGGCTCGCCGCCCTCCTCCAGCTTGCGACGCAGGTACCCCACGTAGACATCGAGGGCGTTCGTCTCGACGGCCGATGCGTAGCCCCACGCCTCCACCAGGATCCGGTCGCGCGGCATCACCGTCTCCGGGTTGTCGAGGAGCAGCGTGAGCAGGTCGAACTCGCGCCGCGTCAGCTCGATCGAACGGGGCCCGCGCCGCACCTCGTGGGTCGAGGAGTCGAGCACGAGGTCGGCGAAACGGCGCACGTGGCCGGGCTGCCGCGTCCGCGCGCGGCGCAGCAGGGCCCGCACCCGCGCCACCAGCTCGGCCGTGGAGAACGGCTTGACCAGGTAGTCGTCCGCGCCGGACTCCAGCC
>VFQR01001069.1_pt1 | contig 24176 bp, 24 predicted proteins | sample 3512321 | NCBI WGS metagenome assembly VFQR01 (sample SAMN10412374, study PRJNA504923) | tailings metagenome | isolation source: Relicate 3 Philex TSF1 revegetated site | place: Philippines: Tuba, Benguet | collected 2017-08-29 | reverse complement strand
GCTTGTCGCCCTTCAGCCGGCTGCCCGAGCCCACCGCCTCCCGGAACGGGCCATAGAACGCCGAGGCGAACTTGGCCGAGTAGGACATGATCGCCCGCTCGTCGAACCCCTCCGCATCGAGGGCGGCGCGGATCGCCGCCACACGCCCGTCCATCATGTCCGAGGGCGCGATGATGTCGGCCCCCGCCCGCGCCTGCACCAGCGCCGAGCGCACCATCACGTCGACCGTCTCGTCGTTGAGGATTTGGCCGTCCCGCACCAGCCCGTCCTGCCCATCGCTCGAATACTCGTCGAGCGCGACGTCGGCGATCAGCCCGATCTCCGGCACCGCCGCCTTGATCTCGGCCAGCGCCCGGCACATCAGATTGTCGGGGTTGTAGGCCTCGGTCGCGTCCTCGTTGCGCAGATGGTCGGGCGTGTTGGGAAACAGCGCCAGCGCCGGAATGCCCTCGGCCGCCGCCTCGCGCGCCGCAGCGACCGCGAGATCGATGCTCAGCCGCTCGACCCCCGGCATGGTGCGGATCTGCGTGCGTTCGTTCTGTCCCTCGATGATGAACAGCGGCCAGATCAGGTCGTGCGGCGTCAGGTGCCCCTCGCGCACCAGATTGCGCATCCAGCCCGTGCGGCGCAGCCGGCGCTGCCGCCGTCCCGCGAGAAAGCTCATGTCGTGGCGGGTCCAGTTGCCGGGCATTGGCGCCTCCTTTTGCGTCGCCGCTGTGTAGCAGCGTGCCCGGCCGCTCGCCAGACCGTCGCTTGTCGCCGCGCGGCTTCCGCGCTACACGGTCGCGACCGCCAACCGGATCGCCCATGGGTCTCTTTGACGCCTTCGCCAGCCGCTATATCCGCGTCATTGCCATGGTGGCGCTGCTGCTCGGGCTGGGTGACGCGGCGCGGCTGCTCGGGGTGACCGGCGGCACGCAGAGCCCGCTGGTGGAACTGGGCACTGTCAGCTTCGGCTACCTCACCGTCTTCTGCCTCGCGCGGCTGTTCTCGGCGGTGGGCCTCTGGATCAAGGCGAGCTGGGGCGCGGTGCTGCTTGGCATCACCACGGTGGTGGAGCTGATGCTGTACTTCGCCGGCACGCCCGGCATCGAGTTCGGCATCATCGGGCTGGTCGTCCGCGTGCTGCTGCTGCTCAGCGTCCTCGCCCTGCTCGCCCTCGCGCTCCTGCGCCTGCGCCAGGCCCGCGACTAGCTCTGCCTCTCGCACCGGCCGCGACGGCGTCTGCGCAGCCCTCCTCCTACGACAAGCTCAGGATGAGACGCTCGAGAGCATCAGTAACCCTCATGGTGAGCCTTTCGAACCAGGAGGGTGTGCCCCCCTCGGGGCGAGCGTCTTGACTCCTGCTGAGGCGCCCGCAACGCCACGGACGAGCACCCGTATACGTTCGATTCAGGTTACAATTTCCTGTCGCGGTGTTACGACTTGTAAAGCCAAATTCCTGAACTTTTTCCGTAAGATAGTTTTAAGTGTGCGGCTTAAGGCGATCTTATTTGGGCCCCCGTAGCTTTGGTGGCACGAGACGCGGAGAACCGCGCAGACGACAGGACAGTGAGGCAGACATGGCAATCAAATCCAACGCCGCCGAGGCAATCGTTCCGGAAGAAGCCCAGGGGCTGAAGCCGCTTTATCTCGAAGCCGTCAGCCGCGTGGAGCGTCTGCATCGGCGGCTGCTCGACCTGATCAAGGACGAGTTCGACCGCATGGGCTGGGACGACATCAACCCGGTCCAGGCCCTCTTGATGTTCAACATCGGCGACGCGGAAATGACCGCCGGCGAGTTGCGCAGCCGCGGCTACTATCTCGGCTCGAACGTCTCCTACAATCTCAAGAAGCTGGTCGAAACCGGCTACATCTTCCAGGAGCGCTCGCGCGCCGACCGCCGCTCGGTCCGCATCCGCCTGACCCCCAAGGGCGAGGAAGTCGCCGAAGTCATCGACGAGCTCTACGACCGCCACCTCAAGTCGATCGAAAAAGTCGGCGGCCTCGACCAAGCCTCCTTCGAAGGCCTCAACAAGGCCCTCGGCCGACTGGAACGCTTCTGGGTCGACCAGATCCTCTACAAGCTCTGACGCCGGTCCCTAGACCCGCGACTCACGCAGAATTGACCGGGGCGCCATCGGCGCCTCGCGTCGTCTTCAGCAGTAGAAAATCGCCGCCGGAGCCGTACGCCGACCTGCCCCAGCCGGCACGTACTGCCGTTCCGGGCCGCCAGCCGCCGGTTTCAGGGGCAGCGCACCCACTGTGGCAACGTCGCCACACCCATCACGCTGCCGCCCCCATTAGGGCCTCGTTTTCTTATTTATGCCCAAAATCCCGCTATGCATCGATCATGCGCGGAGGTGCCCTCGGCCGCGCATCCGGACATCGGCAACTCCCCGCCGCGCCAGTCACTCGTTGACCGCGTCGGAGCATGCCGACGTCAGTGCGAGGGGGATTTGCAGTCCGGCATTAGGCGAGGATGACTTACAATGCGGCTCACTCGACGTAACCTCCTGGCTTCCGCGGCAGCGCTGGGCACTACCCTGGCCATGCCGGCGATTGCGCGTGGAGAAGAGTCGTTCTGGGATGCCCGGAACCGCGAGCGCGTCCTGCGCAACGCCGATCCGGCCGGCAATACCCTCACCGCGCGCCAGCTCGTCGACACCATCGAGCCGATCCTGAGCTACGACACGGCGTTCAACCTGCAGCACGCCATCCAGAACTACGAGGCCTTCGTTGCCGTCAACGGCACCTGGGACGAGCCCTCCCGCGATACTTACCGCCTGAAGCTGGGCGATTCGCGCCGCGCCGTCGCCGCGCTGAAGCGCCGCCTGATGATCAATGGCGACATGCCGGTGGAGAACCGGCTCACCAACGAGTTCGACAATGCGCTGGATGCCGGCCTTCGCCTGTTCCAGGCCCGCCACGGCCTCGTCATCAACGGTCAGGTCGACGAAGCCACCTTCTACGCGCTGGCGGTGCCGGCCGATTACCGGCTGAACCAGCTGCGCCTCAACGCCCAGCGCATCGCGTTCTGGGCGCAGGCCCTGTCCGATCGCTACGTGTGCGTCAACATTCCGGCCGCGGTCGTCGAGGCCGTCGAGGGCAGCCAGGTCGTCCAGCGCCACAATTCGGTGGTCGGTAAGGTCGATCGGGCCACCCCGATCCTCAACTCCAAGATCTTCCAGGTGAAGTTCAATCCCTACTGGACGGTGCCCAAGAGCATCATCGAGAAGGACCTCATCAAGTACATGAACGAGGATCCGGAATACCTCACCAAGTTCCGCATCCGCATCCTGGATGGCAAGGGCAACGAGATCCCGCCGTCCGCCATCAACTGGCAGACCAACGAGGCCGTGCGCTACACCTTCCGGCAGGATCCGGGCGGCGAGAACTCGATGGGTCACTGCAAGATCGATTTCTACAACAAGCACGACGTCTACATGCACGACACGCCGCAGAAGGAACTGTTCGGCGAGAATGCCCGCTTCCATTCCTCCGGCTGCATGCGTTGCGAAAATATCGAGCAGCTGGTCGCGTGGCTGTTGCGCGACAATGGCGGCGGCTGGGATGTCAACAGCATCCAGACGGCGTGGCAGCAGGGCGTCCGCGAGGACATCAAGCTCAAGGTGCAGATCCCGATCCACACCACCTACATCACGGCCTGGGCCAACCGCATGGGCACCGTCAGCTTCCGCGACGACGTCTATGCCTTCGATGCGGCGAGCATCGTTACGTTCGAGGCCTGAGGCCATGGCCGGGGGCGATGCTCCGCACCCCGGCCGGGTTCTGTTCGAATTTGCGCCGGTTGGCCAGCAGATGCGCGTTGCCGCGATCGACGAGGCGACCGGCATGGAGGTGGTGGTGATCGCCCCCCTCACCGCCACACCCTATCAGATGCAGCAGCTGGCCCTCTCCAAGCTCCGGCGGCGGCTGGCCAGCGACCCGCCACCGCACCCCCCGCTCCGGCCCGGGCGTTTCGCCTGAGCCGGATCGGGCAAGGTCCTTTTCCTTCGACAGGCTCAGGATGAGGCCTTCACAGGCACCAGTAACCCTCATCGGGAGCTCGCCGAACGACGAACCACGAGGGCGTGGCACCTATCCGCGCTCACCGCTGATGGCGCTTACCCGCGCGGAGCGCAGGGCGCGAGATAGCGGTTACCGTTCCGGTCCTGCCACACGCACTGGGTGGGATCGCGATCGTAGCGACCGAGCAGTTCACCCGCGACGGCACCCGAAACGCCACCGATTGCGGCGCCGGCAATGGCACCGCCCGCACTGCCCGTCGTGACGCCGCCGATCACGGCACCGGCCACGGCGCCCGTGCTCGCCGCGCGCTGCGTGGTGGTGCACGCCGACAGCGACAGAGCCGCGACAAGTGCAGTGATGGTGGTGAGAATTGGCTTCATCCGCTTAACTCCAGATATTTGCGATGGCACGCCGGCCCCTGCTCCCCAATGCACGAGGCCGTGAGGAAGTTCCCGGGGTTGTGATCACGGCGAAACTGGTCTAGGGCTCCCTCCCCCTGCCAAAGAGGTCCCGCAATGGGCCAGCACCCGACGACACCGGCCTCCGGTGCCGATGCCGCCGCTTCGCCGTCGCCCTGGCGTGACGAGTTCCGCGCCACCCTCGCGCTGGCGTGGCCGCTGATCATTGCGCAGCTGGCGCAGAACCTGCTCTTCACCACCGATGTGGTGCTGATGGGCTGGCTGGGGCCGAAATTTCTCGCCGCCGGCACGCTGGCGGGTGCCTTTCTGATGCCGTTCCAGCTCACCGGCATCGCCATTGTCGGCGCCGTGGCGCCACTCGTGGCGCAGGCGCGCGGCCGGCGCGACATCAAGGCGGTCCGCCGCGTGGTGCGGCAGGGCTTCTGGGTCGCCATATGCGTCGCGACACTGCTGGTGCCGGTGGTGCTCAGCATCCGGCCGATCTACCTCGCCCTCGGGCAGGATCCGGAGGTGACGCTGCTCGCCGAAACCTACATGTTCACCGGCTTCTGGATGCTCTATCCGGCGCTCGGGATGATGGTGGTGCGCTCGTTCCTCTCGGCCTTCGCCGCCACGCGCGTGATCCTCGTCGTCACCGTCATCGGCGTGCTCCTCAACGCGGTCACGGCCTACGCCCTGATCTTCGGCCATTTCGGCCTGCCGCGGCTCGAGCTGCGCGGCGCAGCGCTCACCACCGCCTTCGTCAACCTGTTCATGTTCCTCGCCCTTCTGGGCTACGCGGTGACGCACAAGCGGCTGAAGCGCTTCCACATCCTCATCCGCTTCTTCAAGCCCGACTGGCCGCGCTTCTTCTCCATCCTCAAGCTCGGCATTCCCATCGGGCTCACCGTGGCGGCCGAAGTCGGGCTGTTTTCGGTAGCGGCCGTGATGATGGGCCGGCTCGGCACCAATGAGACCGCCGCCCATGCCGTGGCGCTGCAACTGGCGGCCACCGCCTTCATGGTGCCGCTGGGGCTGGGGCTTGCAGCGACCGTACGCGTCGGCCTCGCCTATGGCCGTGGCGACCCCGACGCCGTCCACCGCGCCGGCTGGGCCGCCATCACGCTCGGCACCGGCTTCATGGCGCTGACGGCGACGATCTTCCTGCTGCTGCCCGAGCACCTGGTCGGCATTTTCCTCGACCGCAGCGACCCTGCCAATCGCGAAGCGCTGATGCTCGCCGCCGGCTTCCTCGCCATTGCCGGCATTTTCCAGCTCGCCGACGGCGCGCAGGTGGTGGCAGCGCATGCGCTGCGCGGGCTGTCGGATACGCGCGTGCCGATGCTGCTCGCCATTCTCGGCTATTGGTGCGTCGGCATCCCTGTGGCCTGGGCGCTGGGCTTTCTCGCCGACTGGCGCGGCATCGGCATCTGGATCGGCCTTGCCGTCGGGCTGGCTTTCGTCGCCGTGCTGCTGCTGACGCGCTGGGCATTGCGCGAGCGCTTCAGGCTGATGCGGCAATTGCCGAACACGGCCGGCGCCGTCGCGGGCCGAGCGCTCAGGGCGCCGCTTCGAGCCAGCGCCAGTCGCCCCCCCGGCCGCGAAACCAGGTGCGCTGCCGCTTGGCATATTGCCGTGTGGCGGTGACGGCGCGGGTGATCGCGGTCTCGGCATCCATTTCGCCGGCCAGCAGCGCCCGAATCTCCGGCACCCCGATCGCCTTCATCGCCGGCAACGCCGGATCGAGCCCCCGCGCGAGAAACGCCGCGACCTCGTCCACTGCACCGCCCGCGAACATCGTCTCGAAACGGCGGGCGATCCGTTGCCGCAACACCTCGCGATCGGGATTCAGCACCAGCCGCTCCACCGCATAGCCGTCGAGCAGACCCCTCTGCGCTACGTCCTGAAAGTGCGCCAGCGACCGCCCGGTCGCAGCGCGCACCGCCAGCGCCCGGGCGACGCGCTGCGGATCGGGCGCCGCCAGTCGTGCCGCCATCTCGGGATCGCGCGCCAGCAACAGCCGCCCGCGTTCGGCGGCATCGAGCCCTGCGAGTTCGGCCTCGACCGCCGCCAGCGTTGCCGCCGGCACGTCGGGCACATCGGCGAAACCGTGCTGCAAAGCCTCGAAGTAGAGCCCGGTTCCGCCCACGAAGATCAGCGGCAGCGCCGGCTCCGTGGCGAGGAGGTCGCGCACCGCCCGCATCCAGTCGCCGGTGGAAAAGCGCCGCTCCGGCGCGACCGTGCCGTAGAGCAGGTGCGGCGCCCGCGCCAGATCCTCCGCCTGCGGCCGCGCCGTGATGAGGCTCAGCCCGTCATAGACCTGAAGCGCGTCCGTATTGATGATCGTGCCGCCCTCGGCCGCCGCCAGCCGCAACGCCAGAGCCGACTTGCCGCTGGCAGTCGGACCCGCTATCAAAACCGCGCGTTTCTCCGGGCCACTGCCCATCACCAACTGCCCCGGTCGAGCACCATGCCCATCCTCTGCCTCATTGCGAACCCCGCAGAACCCGCGCTCGACGCCGCGCTGCTGGCGGCGATCCAGCATGAGACGGGTGGCGAGATCAACTGGCTGCATCAACGCATCGCCTGCGAACTGCATGACCCCACCGCCGCCGATCCGGTCGCCGTCGCGCGCCAGGTGATCGGCAGCCGACCGGTCGATGCCGCGCTGGTCTCTGCCGAGCGGCGGCGCAAAGCCATCCTGATCGCCGACATGGATTCCACCATGATCGAGCAGGAGTGCATCGACGAGCTGGCCGATGCGGTCGGCATCAAGGCCGAGGTCGCCAGCATTACCGAGCGGGCGATGAACGGCGAACTCGACTTCGAGCAGGCGCTCCGCACCCGCGTCGCCCTGATCAAGGGGCTGGAGCGGCGCGTCGTCGAGGAGATTCGCCGCGAGCGCATCACCCTGGCGCCGGGCGGCCGCGCGCTGGTGCAGACCATGAAGGCCTTCGGCGCCTACACCTCGCTCGTCTCTGGCGGCTTCACGCTCTTCGCCGATTATTTCGCCCGCCGCATCGGCTTCAACGAGGCGGTCGCCAACGTCCTCGAATTCGATGGCGACCTCCTCGCCGGCACGGTGGCCTCGCCCATCGTCGACCGCCACACCAAGCGCCAGCGCCTCGAGGCCCTCGCCGCCGAGCGTGACCTGCCGCTTGCCGCCACCCTCGCGGTCGGCGACGGCGCAAACGATCTTGACATGATCGGCGTCGCCGGCCTGGGCGTCGCCATGCATGCCAAGCCGCATGTCGCTGCCGCGGCGCCCGTGCGCATCGACCACGCCGACCTCACTGCCCTGCTCTACCTGCAGGGCTACGAAGACGAGGACATCGTCCGGTGAGGCTCGAAACCGCGCGGCTGCTGCTGCGCGAGTGGCGCCACAGCGACAAGCTCGCCTATGCCGCGATCATCGGCGATCCGGTGGTACGGAGGTTCTTTCCAACCATCGGCACCTATACCGACGCCGATATCAGCATCGAGCGCGCCCGCCAGCGCCTTGCCGAGTGCGGCTATGGCTTCCTCGCGGTGGAACGGCAGAGCGACGGCGCCTTCATGGGCATGCTGGGCATGGCGCCGTTCCGCGACGAGTTGCGCCGCGCCATTCCGGGCGAGCCGGAGGTGGAGATCGGCTGGCAGCTCGGCCGCCAGTTCTGGGGCAATGGCTACGCCCCGGAAGGCGCCGCCGCCATGCTCGATTTCGCCTGGAATGTCGCCGGCCTGCCCGAGGTGGTCGCCATCACCTACGAGGGCAACACGCCCAGCCGTCGCGTCATGGAAAAGCTCGGCATGCAGCACGACCCCGCAGGCAGCTTCCTCCACCCCGACATCCCGCCCGGCCACCCGCTGCGCCAGCACGTGCTCTATCGCATCCGCCGCCCCGCGCGCTGAGGCCCTCATCCTGGCCCTTCATCGTGAGCCTGTCGAACGACGAAGGACGAGGGCCGGCACGCCCGCGGGCTGCAGCGCCCTACCCCAACCGCACCGCGATGAAGCGGCTGGTGCCGGTGGGGTCCTCCACCTTGAACAGCACCGCCGGCCGGCCCGCCTCGCGCGCCGTGTCCACCATGGCGTTGAGCTGGTCCACCGAGCCGATCCGCCGCTGGTTCACTTCGGTGACGATCAGTCCCGGGATGAACCCCTTGCGATCGGCGTCGCTGCCATTGTTCACGTCCGTCACGACGATCCCCTCGGCCTCCGGCGTGAAGCCGAACTCCGCGCGCCAGCCATCGTCGAGCGGCGCGACCGCGAAGCCGACAATATCCTGCAGGGTCCGCGCACCCGGCACATCGACCGGCTCCGGCACCTGCGGCATGGGCGGCTCGGCATCGGCCGGCATATTTCCCGCCACCAGCCGCTCGCCGATCTCCAGCCGGCCGAGCGTGATGTCGAGCTTCACCTGCTCGCCGCCGCGCAGCACCAGCACCGGCACCTGCTTGCCCACCTCCGTCTGCGCCACGACGCGCGGCAGGTCGCGCATCCGCGCAATCGCCTTGCCGTCGAACTCGACGATGATGTCGCCCTGCTCGATCGCGCCCACCGACGGTCCGCCCGGCGTCACGTCGATCACCATGGCGCCGGCCGTGCTCGGCAGGCCGAGGCTTGAAGCGATATCGTCGTTCACTTCCTGGATGCCGACCCCGAGCCAGCCGCGTCGCGTCTCGCCGAACTCGGCGAGCTGCATGATGGTCGGGAGCGCGAGGTTCCCCGGCACGGCGAAGCCGATTCCCAGCGACTGGCCGCCCCGCGCGATGATCGCGGTGTTGATGCCGACGACCTTGCCCTCCATGTCGAACAGCGGCCCGCCGGAATTGCCCTGGTTGATGGCGGCATCGGTCTGGATGAACTGGTCGTAGGGGCCGGACTGGATGTCGCGATTGCGCGCCGAGACGATGCCGAGCGTCACCGAGCCGCCGAGGCCGAACGGATTGCCGATCGCCATCACCCAGTCGCCTACCACCGCCTTGTCGCTGTCGCCGAACGACACGAATGGCAGGTCGCGCCCCGCCTCCACCTTGAGCACGGCGAGATCGGTCTTGTCGTCTACCCCGAGCGTCCGCGCCGGCAGGCGCGTGCCGTCATTGAGGAACACCTCGATGGCGCTCGCCCCGGCGATGACGTGGTTATTGGTGACCACCAGCCCGTCGGCGGAAATGATGAAGCCCGAGCCGAGGCTGCGCGCCTCCTGCATGCGCTCGTCGCCGAGCCCGTAATTCGGGTTGTGCTCGTCGAAGAACTCTTCGAGCGGCGAGCCCTCCGGCAGGTCGGGAAACGGCATGCCGCCGCCACCGAGCACGCTGCGCGAGGTGCTGATGTTGACCACCGCCGGCGAGAGCTCTTCGGCGAGGGAGGCGACCGATGCCGGCCCCCGCATCTGCGCCACAGCTGCATTCGGCAGCGCCGCGCTAAGGGTCAGCCCCACGACCACGCAGGCCAGCAGATTGCGCCTCAGAAACATCGGACCGGCTCCAGCATCGTTCATGCGCGGCCCGATCGAGCGATCAGCTGCGCAGCAGCCACAAGAAAACAAGTCCGACCGCCGCGCAAGCCAGAGCAGCAGCACGAATGCTTGATGCTGGCATCGACAGAATCGATGCCAGCACCTTTTTCATTTGGTCTGGAAAAGCGGCATAGGCGAGGCCCTCGATCACGACGGCCAACGCCAGTGCCGACAGCAGCTCGCTCACTGAGCGGGCGGCACCTCAGGGGTCAACGCGGGGTCGACCACCTGGGGGATGACGCTCGGATCGACCACGGCCGGATCGGAGACGAAGGGCGCCTCCGGTTCCGCAGCCTCGCCCTCGACTGCCGGCACACCGGTGCCGTCCAGCGCCGGGAAGCCGAGGCCCTCGCCCTCGATGTCGCTCGGCACGAGGTTCGGCAGGTCGCCGGCCGGCACATCGAGACCCGGCAGGTCGATCACCGGCGACTCCGGCACGGGCAGCGGCTCGCCGACCACGCCCTCGCCTTCTGTGGCGAAGTAGGTGAAGAACTCCGAATCCGGCGCCAGCACCATGGTGGTCGTCTGCCCGCCCAGCGCCAGCCGGTAGGACTGCATGGACCGGTAGAACTGGAAGAACTCCGGATTGGCCGAGTACACCGACGCGAAGATGCGGTTCCGCTCCGCATCGCCTTCACCACGCAGGATGTCGGCGTCGCGCTGTGCCTGCGCCCGGATTTCGACGGCCTGACGGTCGGCGATGGCGCGGATGCGGGTCGCCGCTTCGAGACCGCGGGCCCGCAGCAGTGCCGCTTCGGCGAGACGCTCGGCGCGCATGCGCTGATAGGTCTGCTCAGACACCTGCACCGACAGGTCGGTCCTCAGGATACGCACATCCACCACTTCGAGACCGATTTCGGCCACGCCGGGACGGATCAGGTCCCGCGCTTCCAGCATCATGTCGCTACGTGCATCCGAGAGCGCAGCCTGGAAGTTGCGCACACCATACACTTCACGCAGCGCCGCGACGAAACGGGTGCCGATACGATCCTCGGCCACCATCAGGTCGCCCAGGGCGCGCTCACGGAACAGCCGCGGATCGCTGATGCGGTAGGTGAGGAAGGCGTCCACTTCGTAGAACGCACCGCCGCGGACCTGCACGGTCATGTTGGCGATGTCGTAGCGCAGCAGACGATCTTCGATGATCTGCACGGTATCGACGAAGTTGGTCGGCACCTTGAAGTAGAGGCCCGGCTCGGTCTTGATGTCGGTGATCGAGCCGAAACGCAGCACGATGGCCTGCTCGCGCTCGTGCACGATGTAGACCGACGAGAACAGCACATACAGTGCAATGACGGCGGCGACGGCGGCAACGATAAGACGGTTCATCGCTTAGTTGCTCCCCGACACGGTGGTGGCCCCGGTGGTCGTTCGACCCGGCTGCAGCTGCTGGAGCGGCAGATAGGGCAGCACGCCCGCCTCGTTGGTCCCCTGGCCCATGATCACCTTGTTGGCGCCGCCCAGCACCTGCTCCATCGTCTCGAGATAGAGCCGCTTGCGGGTCACGTCGGGCGACTGGACATACTCGTTGTAGACGGAGGCGAAGCGGGCCGCCTCACCTTCGGCTTCCAGCGTCACCTGCTGCTTGTACGCAGCGGCGGCTTCGCGCAGCTGCGCGGCCTGGCCGCGAGCTTCACCGAGCAGCGTGTTGGAATAGGACCGCGCCTCTTCCTGCTGCCGGTCCTGGTCCTGCTCGGCGCGCTGCACCTCGTTGAACGCGTCGGCGACTTCGGCCGGCGGGGCCGCATTGTCGATCGTCACCTGGTTGACGCGCACGCCGACGCCGTAGCTGTCGAGGATGTTCTGCGCGATCTGCTGTACTTCGATCTGGATGCCGGCCTTGTCGTCGCGGAAGATGTCTTCCACCGGACGGCGACCGACCACCTCACGCATTGCGCTTTCGGCGACGCGGCGCACCAGCTCTTCAGGCTGACGCACATTGAACAGGAACTGCACCGGATTGGACACGGCCCACAGCGTCGAGAACCGCACGTCCACGATATTCTGGTCGCCCGACAGCATCAGCCCGTCATCGGAGCGGCCGCGCGCATTGCCCGGAACACCGATGATGGTCTGGTTTTCCGTGATCGCCACGCGCTCGACCGTCTCGATCGGCCACAGGTGGAAATGCAGGCCCGGCGTCGACAGCTCGGCCTTCGGACGGCCGAACTGCAGCTCCACGCCGACTTCCTGCGCGTCGATCACATAGAAGGAATTGGCCGCCCAGAACACCACCACGGCCGCGACCGCGCCGATGATGGCCCAGCGCCCGCCCGGCAGGCCGCCCTGGAAGCTGTCGCGCCCACGCGAAAGGATGTCCTCGAGATTTGGTGGATTGTTGCGTCGGCCACCACCGCCGCCGCCGCCACCCCCGCCGCCGGGTGCCTGTCCCCAGGGCCCGCCAGAATTGGTATTCCGGCCCCCTCCGCCGGTATTGTTGTCCCAGGGCATCTAGTACCTTTCAGCCGAGAATGTCGATTATGCCCCTATATAGGGAACGGGTGTATGTCGATCAACGTTCGCTTCGGTTATGCGGCTGGTAGATTTTGACGCAGAAGGACGCGCTGTCTTTCTCGCCCGGCGCAATCTCGGGACTGTCGACGACCACCCACTCCGCCGGGTCTATGGTCGGAAACACCGCATCCCCCTCGGGCGATAGTTGCACATGAGTGATGTAGAGCCGGTCGGCGCGCCCGATGGTCTGGCTGTAGATCTCCGCTCCGCCCCCCACCATGATCTCTGCGGCCCCATCCGCTCGGGCGATGCTGGCGGCATGGTCCAGCGCCGCCGCGAGGTCGTCGATCACCAGCACGCCGCCCGGCTGGTAACCGGGCTGCCGCGTCACCACGATATTCGTCCGTCCAGGCAGCGGCCGGCCGATGCTCTCGAAGGTGCGGCGCCCCATGACGAGGGGCTTGCCCAGCGTCATGCGCTTGAAGAAGGCGAAATCCGTCGGCAACCGCCACGGCATGCCGCCGGCGGCGCCGATGACGCCGTTCTCCGCCACTGCCGCGATCAATGCGATCGGCACCTTCATGGCGCGGCAAGCCGCGCCAGCGCCTCCCCGTCGACCCGCACCCGGGTCCAGTCGTCCTGCATCTCGCCGCCCTGCGCCTTGTAGAAGGCGATGGAAGGTGCGTTCCAGTCGAGCACCCACCATTCGAAGCGCCCGAGCCCCTCGGCGACGCAACGCTGCGCCAGCGCCTTCAGCAGCGCCTTGCCGACGCCCCTGCCCCGCGCCTCCGGCACGACGAACAGATCCTCGAGCCAGATGCCGTGCCGCCCACGGAAGGTGGAGTAGGTGTAGAACCAGAGCGCAAAGCCGACCGGCTCCCCCTCCCATTCCGCAATCTCGCAGAACACCTTCGGGCTGTCGCCGAACAGGTCGCGCCGGATATCGTCCTCGGTCGCGACCACGGCGTCGAGCAGCTGCTCATATTCCGCCAGTGCACGGACGAAGCGCAGCACCAGCGCCGCATCGCCGGCAACGGCGGGCCGAAGAGCGAGTGTCACGTGGCGGTCCTCAGTTCACGGGGTCATAGCGATTGAGGATCAGGATCTCCAGCTCACGCCCATAGGGCGGCCACCAGTCCGTCGCCTCCATCTCGAACGTGGTGGGCGAGGTCTTCGTGACCTCCCCGTCCCAGCAGAACGAGACGAGGTTCTGCGGCGCGCCCTTGTCGACCGTCAGGTGGAACCGACCCACCGGTCCGCTCCAGTTCGCGCCGGTCGACCACACATAGCTGATCCAGCTTTCCGTGAACGGCGCACCATAGGGCTCGTCCGGGTTCGGCAGCGTCTTGCGCACCGCGTTGATGAAGCTCTGGTCGGTGCAGTACTTGCGTAGGTACTCCCCGGCCGGGTCGTAACCCTCGTAGGGCTCGGCGAGGAAGGTGACACCCACGGTGCCCCCAACGCTCGGCACATAGCTGTGCTCGACGATGACGCTCTCGCCGGCCGGGAACGCCGCCTCCCAGCTATAGGTGGAGCGCAGCGTCCACACCGGCACATACTCCCGCACCAGCCCTTCGCCGGCGTCGTACTCCATCGGGATGACCAGCCCGCGCTGCAGCAGCTCCTCCTGCGTCTCCGGATCGAGCGCGGCAATCGCGGCGATCGTCTCCTCCCCGAACGGGATCAGCGGCACGCCGAGATCGCGCAGATAGTCGCCATATTCGATATTGGCGGCGAAGGCGTATTGGTGCAGCTCCGTCTCCACCGGCTCGCCGTCGACGAGGGTCGAGAACCCGAACAGATTGTCGCCCGCCTCGCTCGGCACCGCCACCATGAAGTCGCCGCTGCCGGTGATGTCGGGCAGCGGGAACGCGACCAGCGAGTTGCGGTCCTCCGCCGCCTCGTTGCGGAACTCGTAGCGCACGGTGACGCGCTCGGGCCCCACATAGAGCTCCTCGCTCACCATGCGCACATCGGTCGTCTCGAGAAAGATCAGCCCGCCCGTGCCGAGCGTCGCCATGGTGTCGTTGGCCCGCGCGGGGGTTCCGGCCAGAGCCGTTCCAGCCACCAGCGCTGCGATCAGGAGTGCCGTCCGCCTCATACTGCCACCTCTGCCTTGATGTGCGGATGCGGATCATAGCCGGTAATCATGAAGTCTGCGAACTCGAACGCAAAGATGTCGCGCCGGTCCGGATTGATCGTCAGGCGTGGTAGCGGCCGCAATTCCCGCCCGAGCTGTTCGCGCGCCTGCTCGAAATGGTTGTGGTAGAGGTGCACGTCGCCGAAGCTGTGCACGAACTCGCCCTGCTCCAGCCCCGTCACCTGCGCCACCATCGCCGTCAGCAGCGCATAGGACGCGATGTTGAACGGCACGCCGAGGAACAGATCCGCCGAGCGCTGGTAGAGCTGGCAGCTCAGCTTGCCATCCGCGACGTAGAACTGGAACAGGCAGTGGCACGGCGGCAGCGCCATGTCGTCCACCTCCGCCGGGTTCCACGCGGTGACGATATGGCGGCGCGATTCCGGCCGCGTGCGGATCGCCTCCACCACCTGCGCGATCTGATCGATGGTGCCACCGCGACCATCCGGCCAGCTGCGCCATTGCGAGCCATAGACCGGGCCGAGGTCGCCGTTCTCGTCCGCCCACTCGTCCCAGATGCGTACCTTGTTCTCCTGCAGCCAGCGCACATTGGTGTCGCCGCGCAGGAACCACAGCAGCTCGTAGACGATCGAGCGGATATGCAGCTTCTTTGTCGTCAGCAGCGGGAAGCCCGCCTGGAGGTCGAACCGCACCTGCCGCCCGAACACCGAGCGGGTGCCGGTGCCGGTTCGGTCCGGCCGGTCCGTGCCGTGTTCGAGAACGTCGCTGAGCAGGTCGTGATACTGGCGCATGCCGCAGTCTTAGGCCGATTCGCCCCCGCGCCGCCTCCCCGCAAGCCCACGACTCACAGCGCGGCGGCACGGCTCCGGCGCCAGCCCTCAGCCCTTGGTCGACCGGGTCCGGCCCAGGGCCACTTCCCGTCTGGCGTTGCGGAGCGACGCGCTGAAGCCAGAGTCCGGATCATCCAGCAGCCGCCGGGTCGCTTCGGCATGCGCGCGAACCGAAGCGTCGCCATGCTGCTGCGCCGTTGCAAGCACAGGCGCAATCGTCTCCTCACCCAGCGAGGCGAGAGCGCGGCTGAGGCTGCGCTGGGCATCCTCGTCTCCCCGGCCCAGCCGTTCGGCCAGACGGCCAGCCAGCCAGGGCCGCTGCTCGTCGGGCGCCACGGCCACGGCGGCATACCAGGCCGTGCGCATGACATCGGGGTCGGCATCGTCGAGCCGCGCCACCACCGCCGGCCAGGACGCGACGTCCCGGAACTTGCTCAACGTATGGAGCGCCTGGCTGCGCGCCTGCGGCTCAGGCCGGTCGAGTTCGGCCATCACGCGCGGCACGGCGATGGCGGCCGGCACGCGGATGATGGCCCAGGTCAGCATCTCCCGCACTTGAAAGTCCGGCTCCAGGGCGCATTGCGTCACCAGCGTCTCCAGGTCGGCGGCAGCGGGTTTCAGCCCGGCCTGCAGCGCAGCGTTGAGCCGCACCGATGGGTCGGGATGAGCGAAGGCGGCCGCAAGGGCAGTGGACAGGCCGGTCATGATGCATCTCCGATGCAGGCATCGACGAGCCGCAGCAGCGCCGCGGCATCGGCGGGGGCTGCGACGAGGATGACCTTGACGCTGCGGCGCGCCGGATCGTGCGCGATGTTCACCGAAACGGCGTCCTCGCGCGCCTCCGGGGTGTTGATGGAGGCGAGCAGCACGGTCGAGAGGCGGTGCACGAGGGTCTCGTCTACCTGTTCGACATCCACCACGCTGGTCACCCGCGCCGAAGCAACCGGCCGCGCCTTGGCGGCGCCGAGGAAGCTACGCAGGTCCGAGCGCAGGATGCGATACTGCTTGCCGACCTTGCTGGCCTTGAGGCGCCCATCCCGGATGAACCGCAATACGGTCTTGGGATGCAGCTGGAGTTCCTCCGCAGCACCCTCGACGGTGACCATCTCGCTAGACACTTTTATTCTCTATTGTTCCCTATCGTACCCATATTTGATACTTTATGGATCAATATGGAGTCAACGGGTATGCGTACCGGCGTGCCGGCCTAGGATTTTGCCTGGCCGGGCGTGGGTCAATGGTTGAAGTACGCGTTCAGAACGCCGCCGACAGCGAGGCGCGGGCGGTGACGGCGCCGCTGCCCGCCGTGTCGAGCGTGTACTCGACGTCGCCCGACAGGTTCACGCTGTCGCCGATCCGGTAGTCGAGATTGGCGCCCACCAGCGCGCCGAAGGCATCGCCCGCCGAGCCGGCCTCGAAGCCGATCTCCTCACCGGCCAGCATCGCCGTCACCATGCCCTCGCGGCGGCTGGTATCGGCGCCGGCGCGGAAGCTCCAGACGATCTCGCCACCCTCGGTCAGCATCGGGGCGAGCGTCAGCGCCAGCTGCGCCCTGAGCGCCAGTTCGGTGGCCGTGCGCGCATCGATCGCGAAATCGTCGGTGGCGCCGGTCTCGGTGTAGCCTTCGAGATCGAGCAGGGTGTAGCGCAGCGTCGCCGAGGGGGTCAGCACCTGCTCGCCCAGCGCGATATGCGTGCCGGCCGTCAGCGCCGGGGACAGGAACCGGCCGAGAGAACTCGCCTCCGCCGTGTTCACGCCACCATCGACCATGTTGTCGGCCACCTGCCGCCGGCTCGTCATGTCGAGCACACCGAAGCTCGCCGAGAGGTCGGCGAACAGCCCGTCCGCAGCGAAGCCGACATGCCCCCCGACGATGCCGCCCGACATCTCGGTCTCCTGCGCCGCCTTGATCTCGCCCACCGCCGCGACGCCGGAGAGGAAGGCGCCCGCCGAGACCGCGCCAACCGCGATGTCCAGACCCGCCTCGAGCCCGCCATGCCGATGCCGGTAGCCGGCGAGATCATCGCTCCCCGCATTGTCCGCATAGCCGCCGAAACCCGCGAGCCACGCGCTCACGCCGCAGCCGGCATCCCCGTCGTCATCGAGACAGGCCTCCAGCCCCTGCCCCGCCGCCCCGCCCGCGCCGCCGGCAAGGCTGAACAGCATATCGTCCGTCAGCGCGAGGCCGCCGCGATCGAACACCGTCACCGTGTTGCCGCTGATGACGTAGGGGTTGGAACTGGTGGTGATGTTCTGCGGCAGGGTGCCGAGGAAGGTGACCCGCGCGTTGAGGCCGGGACCGAAATGCACCATGTTGCCGGTGTCATAGAACGCTATGCTGCCGTCGATCACGGTGCCGGCCAGCAGGTGTAGCGCTCCTCCGCCTGCCCAGAAGCGAATGGCGTCGTCCTGCTCAGCCGAAATGAAGCCTGAGTTGACGAGCGTCGAACCGGCACTGTTCAGCAAGACGCCGGTGGCGAAATTACCGGCTGCGGCAATGCGGCCCGTATTCTCCACAAAACCTGCCGGCTCGAGCACCATAATGCCGTGGCCGTTCGAGCCATTGGTGGTGATGCTACCGCTATTGCGGACTGTCTGGCCACCGCCTGCCGCATAGATGCCGTATCCGGTGTTGCCGCTGACCGCGATCGATCCGCGGTTCTCGATCTCGGCCCGAGCGCCCATTCCATAGATGGCGTAGCCACCGGAAGTTATGCGCACCGTGCCTGCATTGAGCAGGTATTGGTCATCCCCAGAGCCTGTCAGACCCTGGCCGTTGCCGGTGATGTCGATGACACCCAGATTCTCGATCGTGGCGTTGTTTCCGTAGCCCTGCATGCCGACGCTCCAGCTTCCGGATTGCTGGATGGTCCCCTCGTTACGCAGCAGCGCTCCCGCCGCATAGCTGGAGATGCCGGTACTGCCGGAGGTACCCTCCATGAGGATGGTGCCGGTGTTGATGGCGCTTGTCGCGAAGCCTACGATGCCGTCTGCCGATGAGCCGGTTGTATGGATGAGGCCGCTGTTGCGGACCATGCTGTCCGGGCCATAGACGGCAATGCCTTCCCCCGACCCCCCGCTCAATATGATCGAGCCGGCATTCTCGACGACCGCCCCCGCTCCAAGCGTGTAGATGCCGGTCGCTGCAACAGCGCCGGCGACGATCTCTCCCCGGTTGACGGCCATGCCATTGGCGCCGTTCAGCCTGATCCCGATGCCGTACACGCCGTTGGCGGCGATGGTGCCGAAATTCTCGATCAACGCGTCGGCACCGTCCGCCTGCGCCCCGACGCCGAGAAACTCTTCCGCCTCTATCAGGCCGAAATTCGCCAGCCAGCCGCCGTCGCCGGTGAGGACGACAGTGGGCGTCGTCGAGCCGTTGGCACTCATGGTGCCGTAGTTCCGGATGACGATCGAATCCCCAACCGCCTCGACCGCATAGCGGGGATAACCGGTAGCCGAGATGTCGCCGAAATTGTCGAGCACCTGGGCGTCGGCCAGCATGCGGACCGCGGTCTGGTTGGTGGTGTCCACCGCCCCGCCCAGTTCGACGACACCGATGTCGCCGATCCCGGTCATTTCCTGCTGGCCCACCGTCTGCCCGTCGAGAACCGTGAAGCTCTGCGCCGTTGCAAGCCCCGGCAACAGCGCGACGCCGAGCGCCAACAGCGCCAGTCCGCGCCGCACCAGTCCACGCTGGCCAAAGCGGCGCCACGCGGCGCCGCTCGTGGTGGTGCCATTCTGCTGGGTCATTGTCCTCGCCCCCCGGCGTGCCCCGAATGTTAGTCGACCGGCACCGAAGCGCCGGCCCGTCGCGACCCGATGCTTCCGCCAAAAATGGTTATTTCACCGGCACTTGCGGCGCTTCAAGCACAATGCGGCGCGTGGGACGCATGGTTAAGAAATTGAGACGTTAGGTACATCGGCGCCCGCGTCGAGCCTCTCCGTGCCAGACTCCACAGGCGGAGAGCGTCGATTCGTCCTCGCGATCCCAACCCCGGTCAGAACGCCGCCGACAGCGAGGCACGGGCGGTGACGGCGCCGCTGCCCGCCGTGTCGAGCGTGTACTCGACATCGCCCGACAGGTTCACGCTGTCGCCGATCCGGTAGTCGAGATTGGCGCCCACCAGCGCGCCGAAGGCATCGCCCGCCGAGCCGGCCTCGAAGCCGATCTCCTCACCGGCCAGCATCGCCGTCACCATGCCCTCGCGGCGGCTGGTATCGGCGCCGGCGCGGAAGCTCCAGACGATCTCGCCACCCTCGGTCAGCATCGGGGCGAGCGTCAGCGCCAGCTGCGCCCTGAGCGCCAGTTCGCTCGCCGTGCGCGCATCGATCGCGAAATCGTCGGTGGCGCCGGACTCGGTGTAGCCTTCGAGATCGAGCTGGGTGTAGCGCAGCGTCGCCGAGGGCGTCAGCACCTGCTCGCCCAGCGCGATATGCGTGCCGGCCATCAGCGCCGGGGAGAGGAACCGGCCGAGCCGGCATTCTCCACCCGCTGGCCGCTCGCCTGCAGCTCGACGCCTGGCGTCCCTGCGGCGACGACCTCGCCCCCCAGTTCGATGACGCCGATGTCACCCGCCCCGGTCAGCACCTGCGGACCTACCGACTGCCCGTCGGCGACGGTGAAGCTCTGCGCCGCCGCGATGCCCGGCGCCAGCGCAACGCCGAGGGCGACCAGCGTCGCCCCGAGCCGCACCGGACCGCCCAATCGGCCTGAATACCTGCTCGCCACCACGCGTATCGCCCCCGTCATTGCCGCAACTCCCCCGCCACCGGTCGAGCAAGTGCCCCCCACCTGCCCGTTCCGCGGCGCACGCTGGGCCGCCGCAAGCACTTGCGGTCGACCGAAATCGGTTATTTCATCGCACTTCGAGGGCGTTCAAGCGCAATGCGGGCCTTGGGACGCAGCGTCAAGGAATTGAGACTATGGGTACGATTTTCGCTATCGGCGCGGGCCACCAACCCACAGCCGCAGCCACGCAACAGCGCGTGAGCCGATGAGTCGCATTCTGCCGGAGCCGGTGCGGCCGGGTTATGTCGATTGCTATTCGGCCAGTTTCGCCGGGCCCGGCCCCGAGGGGCTCGAGGCCTACATCCAGGTGATCCGCCCCTCGTTCGACTTCGCAGTGCCCGAGGGGGCGGATCCCGCAGCCTTCGCGGCCCACGCCGAGGTCTGCTTTCTGCCCGACATCGTGGTGTCCCGTGCCTCCAGCACCGCCAGCCGCTTGAGCCGCACCACCGATACCATTGCCGCACGCGGGACGGACCAGGTGCTGGTCGTCTTCTATCGAAGCGGCCACTACGACCTGACTGCCGCGGGGCAGACCCGGCGGGTGCAGGCCGGCGAGCTGGCTGTCATCGACCTGATGCAGGAGGTGACCATAGAAGCCGCCAACGTCGACAATGTCGGCCTCGCCATCGCCCGCCCGCAGCTCGAAAAATACGTGCCGTCGGTGCATCGGGCTCATGGCTTCATCCGTCCCGACGATGCGCTGTCCCGCCTCCTGCGCGCCAGCATGGAAACCATCATCGCCAATGCCGCGACGATGACCCTGGCGGACGGCCGCGGCGTCAGCGACGCCATGCTGCAGCTGGTGGCGGCCTGCCTGCAGCCACTGGCGCGCGAGACGCTCCAGACCGGCAGCAATACCACCTCGCTCGCCGCCATCCGGGCTCATATCGAAGAGCGGCTGCTCGAGCCGGAGCTCGGGCAGCAATCGCTGCTCGACGCCTTCGGGCTCACCCGCTCCACCCTCTACCGGCTGTTTGAGCCGCTGGGCGGCGTCGCCGGCTACATCGCCCGGCGGCGCCTCCATTATGCCTTCCGCCGGCTCTCGGACACGCGTTACCCGCACGAGCCGGTATCCAAGCTGGCGGCGCGGCTCGGCTACACTCATCCCTCCGCCTTCACTCGCGCCTTCAAGGACGCCTTCGGCCTGTCACCGCGCCAGGTGCAGGCCCTGCGGGACACCGCTCGCGAACACGAATTCCCCCTGCTCACCTCCGACGAGCCGATGCAGTATTTCCGCCCGCTGGAGCCGAGCTGAACCGCCTTGGCACTTCCGGAGCGGCCCGCGTCGGCGGCCAGACGGTCCGGCGCGGGCACGCCCTCGCGGCTGCACGCGCTCACCGCGGCGGCGTGCCCCTGAACGCCTCATCCTGCCCCGTCGCATGGCCCGCCCCCGCGAAAGCGGGGCATCATGTGCCGGGCAGGCAATGGCGGTTCATCCCTAGATCGTTTCACGTTTGGGCTGACGCACCGGCACTGCAGTCGTCGCCCTCCCCCTTTGCGGGGAGGGATCAAGGGTGGGGGGCGGAGAGCCACCGGACAAGCGCCTGATTCACCGGCTCCCGTCACCCCACCCCGGCCCTCCCCGTCGAAGGGGAGGGAGACCGACTGAGAGTTCGGTACGTCCCGACGGGCGATTCAACGACAATGTGAAACGCCCGAAGATGAACCGCTCCAGCCGAACCTCAGGGCGCCGGCAGCAAGCCGCCCGAAGGCACCGGCAGCAGCACCGTCAGGCTGGCCGGATCGAATTCCTGGTAGGCTTCGCCCGGCAAATCGAACAGGAACGCCAGCGGACCCGAGACACGCCAGAACCGGTCATGTCCGTCGCCCGCGCTGAAGCCGCCGCAGATCGGTTCGCGCGGCCCGTCACTGAACTCGAGCGGATCGCCTGCCCGGACGTCATAGACGTAGCCGTCCGCGCTGGCGCGCAGCGCGCACCGCCCCCTCATGGCCGGGTCGGTGATGGTGGCGGCCGACCGGCGCTCGATGTCGCCCAGCATGTCCGCCGGGTCGGTATAGGCGATCCACACCAGCGCCGGGCTGTCGCCAAGCTCGGCCGAACCGCCATAGCCGGCATCGATCGCCGACCGGGTCAGCAGCAGCTGCGCATACTGCGCTCCGCCGGCGAACTCGAGCGTCGCAGTGGTGCCGTTGCAACTGAGCGCCGAATAAATCACCAGCGTCTCGACCACGGCGACTTCGTTGGGTTCCCAGCTGCAGGACGGGTCGGGCAGCAGCAGCTCGTAGCTCATCGTCCGCCCGGCGAGCATGGCCCGTGCCTCGCCGGCACACAGCCCGCTGAGTGGCAATTGCACCTCGTCGGCCGGGCAACCGCCTGCCGCTTGCACCGGCGTCGTCACGGGCTCAACCGTCACCGCCCCCGCCGCGCCCTGCCGGGCGACGCATTCCTCGATCTTGCTCACGACGGCCGCCGTGCCCCGCAGCGGCAGATCGAAGGAGTGGCGCTCGACGTCGAGAACCGCGGCATTGCCCAGCCGGATGTTTTCGAGGTCCTGCATATGCAGCCAGGCGAAGGTCCATTCGCCGCTGGCTGTGCCGCTGGTAAACTGGCTCTGCCCGTCGATGACGAGCTGGCCCTGCCAGTCCGCCGCCGATCGCACCGGCACGGCCAGCTGCCATTGCATCCCGTCATACCCAGCCGCCAGATCTGGCCGTCCGCCTGCGTTTCGCCCGCGCAATAGCCGAAGCGCCCGTCCACCGTGCCGACATACACCGCCCATCCCGGCGTCTGCCCGTAGCCCGCTTCCGCAGCCGCAGCGCCACCGGCGACGTCATAGCCGCCATAGTCGTTCATTTGCGCCTGCGCCGCCCCAGGCAGCATTGCGCAACAGAACAGACCTGCTGCGACGGCGCGCCGCATCGATCTCGATACCATCATCATCCCCCAAGCCTGCCGCCGCGACAGCGGCAAGCGCCCGAAAACCAGTCAAAATCCGCCGCAAATCCGAGTCAACATTTCTCCCGATGCCTGCATCCGGTGGCGCGCTGGCCGCACTCAGCCAGTGCCCCACCCCTCCCAGCCTCCCCCATCAAGGGGGAGGTGCTGGCCGGCGAGTGGAGCCCGATCGTGCCAAACCCACAGGACGGCACCTCCCCCCTCGTGGGGGGAGGTTGGGAGGGGGTCTTGGCCACGAACTCGGGGCCGGCTCATCGAACCGGGGAGGGGAACTTGCTCGCTACCCCAGCCGCACCCCCTCCTCCACCCCGCCCGCCGCCACGATCAGAGCCTGCCCGCTTGCCGCCGGCACCGTCACTGGCCAGCGCGCCTCGAGCAGGCGGTCGCGGGCGATGCGGGCGACCGAGACCTTGTCGCTCTGATTGCCTCCGAGCACATGGTAGTGCGTTGCGTCCTCGCCGGCGTAAAAGCCCACATGCCCGAACGGGCCATCCTTCCGCTCCCGCCAGAACACCAGGATCGCGGCCGGCTGCGGCGTCACCGCATAGCCGAAGCGCCGCCAGTTCCGTGCGCCCAGCGGACCAGCCGGCAGCGGCTCGGCCGGCAGTTGCGAGCCGACGCAATGCGCGACGAACAGGCCACACCAGGGCGTCTCGTCCTTGCTGTAGGGGATATCGAGATCCTTGGCCCAGGCGAGGATCACCTGATTGTTGCCCGGCCCCGCCACCTCGGTCACCCCCCGCAGCCGCCACGCCTCGGCATACCACGGGAAGGCGACGCTGATCGGCGGCGCTTGCGCGGGATCCGGCTTGCAGGTGGTGAAGAGCTTCCCAGCGGTGACCGCACCGACGATGCCGTCGACGACGAGCCCGTGCGCGGCCTGGAAGGCCCGGATCGCCATTCGCGTCCGCGCCCCGAGAATGCCGTCATGCGGCCCCGGGTCGAATCCCTTGGCGTGCAGTGCCCGCTGAATCTCCGCTATGTTCATTTGCCCTCTCCGCTCCTGCATCCACGCAGTCTAGCGGCGCGACGACGGGCGGGGATTTGCGGCGGATCGGCCATGCAATTCAGGCCCGAAGGGCATTTGCATCCCGCGCCGGCCATGCCTATATAGCGGTTGCCGGCAACGGCTATGGCGATAAACGGCTATCGTAATAAACCCATTGGACCCGG
>VFQR01001068.1_pt1 | contig 24184 bp, 25 predicted proteins | sample 3512321 | NCBI WGS metagenome assembly VFQR01 (sample SAMN10412374, study PRJNA504923) | tailings metagenome | isolation source: Relicate 3 Philex TSF1 revegetated site | place: Philippines: Tuba, Benguet | collected 2017-08-29 | reverse complement strand
TCGTTCGACTTGCATGTGTTAAGCACGCCGCCAGCGTTCGTCCTGAGCCAGGATCAAACTCTCCATCGAGAACTCGCCCGGCGAACCGGGCTCGTCCGAAGAGCCGGTGATGCTCCACGGGGGAATGACCCGTGTGCCGGCATCACGCTGGCATTGATTGTGTGTGTCGCTCGACGTGCACGAGGCACGGCGGGCGACGGAATTGACAGACAGCTCCGTCGTCCGGCCTCAAGAGGCCCGCCGACGTGCTGCCCGCACTGGCGTTCTGTCTTCTCTTCTGTTTTCAAGGAGCCGAAGCTCGTGGCACACAGCAGCGCCCCGGTACTTCGAAGGGACCTGCGGCGGTGCCACCCGGAGGCTGGACGCTCTTCCGGGGCGAGGAGCCACGCTATCGGGGACCGCTCCCCGGCGTCAACCTCGCGGCGGAAGATTTTCCGGCGCTCCGACCCCTCGATCCGGCCGGCGACCCGTCCGCCCGAGGGATCACCAGACTAGCGCCGGAGTCGGCCGCGCGACCGGCCCACGCGGGTGATCCGGGGCGCAGCGGAGTGGCACCAGGGGCCGGCCCGGCTCACACCAGGCGGACGACCACGAAGTCGCGCTTGCCCCGTCGCAGCAGCACGTAGCGCTCGCCGACGACGTCGTCGCTCGACAGCCTGCCGTCGGCGTCGAGGACCCTCGCCCCGGCCCGCACGGCGCGCTGGGCGAGCAGCCGGTTGACCTCGCTGGTGCTCGCCGCCGCGCCCGCCCCGAGCAGGAGCTCGTGCACCCTCGGCCCCTCGCGCAGCGCAGCGTGGGGCAGCTCCACGCAGGGGACCTCGGCGGCGACGGCCTCGAGCGCGTCCCGCGAGGCGGCCGCCGGGTCGCCGCCGAAGAGGATCTCGGCGGCCTCACGTGCCGTATCGGCTGCCCCACCGTGCACGAGCTCGGTCATCTCGTCGGCCAGTGCCCGCTGGGCGAGGCGCCGCTCGGGTGCGCCGGCGTGCTCGGCGAGCAGCGCCTCGAGCTCGTCGAGGGGCCGCAGCGAGAGCATCTTCAGGTACACGCCGACCATGGCGTCCTCGGTCTGCATCCAGAACTGGCGGAACTGGTACGGCGAGGTGCGCGCCGGGTCGAGCCAGACCGCTCCGCCGACCGACTTGCCGAACTTGGTCCCGTCGCTCTTGGTCATCAGCGGGTGGGTGACGGCGTGCACCGTGGCCCCGAGGCGCCGGCGGATCAGGTCGACGCCGGCGACGATGTTCCCCCACTGGTCGGACGCTCCCGCCTGCAGCTCGACCCCGTGGTGCTCGTACAGGTGCCGGAAGTCGTCGGCCTGGAGGAGCATGTAGCTGAACTCGGTGTAGGAGATGCCGTGGTCGCTCTCGATCCGCGAGCGCACCGACTCCTTCGCCATCATCTGGTTGACGGTGAAGTGCTTGCCCACGTCGCGCAGGAACTCGAGCATCGTCACCGGCGCGGTCCAGTCGGCGTTGTTCACGAGCGTGGCGCGGTGCGGGCCGGGCTCGAAGTCGAGCAGCTTGCGCAGCTGTGCCTCGATGCGGGCGACGTTGTGGCGCAGGGTCTCGACGTCGAGGAGGTTGCGCTCCTCGCTGCGCCCGCCCGGGTCGCCGATCATGCCCGTCGCCCCGCCGGCGAGCGGGAACGGCCGGTGCCCGGCGAGCTGGAACCTGCGCATGAACAGCTGGCCGACGAGGTGGCCGGCGTGCAGCGAGTCGGCCGTGGGATCGAAGCCGATGTAGAGCCCGATCGGCCCCTGCGCGAGGCGGGCCCTCAGCGCGCCCAGGTCGGTGGCGTCGTGCACCAGGCCGCGTGCGGCCAGCTCGTCCAGCAGATCCATGCGGCCATGTTGCCAGCTCGCAGCCGTGGCGACGGGGCCGGTTCCCCGGCACCGCTCACCCGGGCGGGGTACGGTCGGTGCCGGTGCCGAGCCCCGCGACCCCGCCCGCCACTGCGCCCGATCCGGCGCTGGTCGACGCGTTCGTGCGCCAGGGGGCGTCGTGCGCTCACGTCGGCTCACCGCTGTACGCCTCGCTGCTGCGCAGCCTCACCGACGACCTCGTCGCCGGTGGCCTCACCGCGGAGCTGCTGGCAGGGGTCAGCGCCGATCCCCTCCGCGACGCCGTGCCGTTGCGCTACCTCGCCGTCGTGCACCGCCTGGTGCTGGAGGGCCGGGCCCCGGAGCTGGCGCGCTCGTACCCGTCGTGCGGGGGCCACTGGGACGGCCGGGACCTCGGCGAGGCCTTCCTCGCCGTGGCCGCCGAGCACCGGGCCGAGCTGGAGCGGGGTGTGCGCCGCGGCGTCCAGACGAACGAGGTGGGGCGGGCGGCGGCGCTCGTGGCAGGGCTGTCGCGGGTGGCGGGGGACACCGGCTCGGTGCTGCGGACGCTGGAGGTGGGGGCCTCGGCCGGCCTGTTGTCGCGGTGGCCGCACTACCACTACGACACGGGCGTGACCGCGACGGGCGACCCGATCAGCCCGGTCCGGTTCGATCCGGGTTGGTGGGCGGCGCCCCCTCCCCCGCTCCACCCGCAGCTGCGCGTGGCGGAGGTGGCGGCGTGCGACCTCGACCCGGTGGACGTCTCGACACCCGCCGGCCGCCTGGCGATGCTGTCGTTCCTGTGGCCGGACCAGCTCGAGCGGCGGGCCCGCCTGCTCGCGGCCTTCGACGTCGCCGCGGCCCACCCCCTCGCCGTGGAGCGGGCCGACGCCGGCGAGTGGCTGGCGCGGCGGCTCGCCGGCGGCCTGCCTGCCGGCACGGCGACCGTGGTGATGCACGCCATCGTCTGGCAGTACCTCCCGCGCGGCACCCGCGACCGCCTCCGCGAGGCGCTGCACCACGCGGGGCGGGCGGCCACCCCCTCGCGTTCGCTCCACTGGCTGCGGATGGAGCCGGCCACCGCCGAGCACGCCGACCTGCGCCTCACCAGCTGGCCGCCGCTCGGCGAGGGCAGCGACCGCGACGACGGCGCGGGCGACGCCAGCGCCACCGGCGGCACGGTGCTCGCCGAGGTGGGCTACCACGGCGCGCCCGTGCGATGGAGGGCGGAGGCGGGCTGACGGCGGCAGGTTCGGCGCAGCGGCCGGGCGGGTAGGCGCCGGCATGGCCGATCTGCGTGGTGTGCGAGAGGGCATGAAGGTGGTCGATGCGACCGGCGAGGAGGTCGGGCGCGTGCGCCGCATGAAGATGGGTGACCCGCAGGCGGCGAGCGCCGAGGGCCAGGACGTGGGCGACCCGCAGGGGCCGGTGAACGTGCTCCTCGACGCCGTGCTGCGGCCCGACAGCGGGTCCGCGCTGCCCGAGGAGCGGGCGGATCACCTCCTGCGCACGGGGTACGTGGAGATCGACCGCCGGGGCCTGCTGACCGGCACCCTCCACGTGTCGGCCGATGACGTGGCCGAGGTGGACGAGGCCGACGAGGTCGTCCGCCTGTCGATCACGCCGTCCTGATCCCGCCCCCGCCCCGACGCCCACCGGTGTCGAGCAGCCACCGCCGGGGCAGCTCGACGGCGCGGGTGATGCCGATGCGCGGCGTCGTGCGTACGGCACCGGCGGGGAGGCCGTCGTCGCGCACGTCGGCGGGAGACCCGTCGGCCCGGCGATCCACTCCGAGCGCCAGCGCCAGCTTCCCGGGGCCGTCCGTGCGACGGGGGTCGAGGCCCTCCACGACGGCGCCGCGGATCAGCACCGCCTGGCCGTCCCCCTCCGCGCCGGTGACCACGTTGAGGCAGTGGTGGATCCCGTAGATCAGGTAGACGTACAGCCGGCCGGGAGGGCCGAACATCGACCGGTTGCGGGCCGTCATCCCGCGGTAGGAGTGGCTGGCGGGATCGTCGGCCGTGTACGCCTCCACCTCGGTGATGCGCGCCGCGCGGCCGGCCACCACGAGCAGCTTGCCGAGCAGGTCGGGAGCGACGGCCGTGGCGTCGCGGGCGAAGAACGCCTCCCCGAGGCGCGGGGCGGCCTCCCACCCCGGGGCCGGAGCGCGGCCCTCAGCTCCGTCCGGCGCCATCGTCGACGGGGTCCAGCGCCTCGGCGAGGCGGGCCAGCTCGACCCGGTAGCGCCGCAGCTGCTCGGCCACCGGGCCCGGGCCCGCCCCGCCCGGGGTGGTCCTGCGGCGCACGGAGGTGCCGGGTGCCACCAGCGCCGCCGCCTCCTCGCCGAGGCGGGCGTCGGCGGCGACCAGCTCCCGCAGGCTGCGCGGCCCGGCCAGCGCCTCGCGCACCAGCGCCCCGACCACCGCATGGGCCTCTCGGAACGGCACGCCACGGCCGACCATCCACTCCGCCAGGTCGGTGGCCGCTCCCGTCTCCGCGTCGGCGGCGCTCGCCATGCGCGCCGTGTCGAAGGTGGCGGTGGCGATCATCCCGGCCATCGCCCCGAGGGCGAGGCGGACCTGGTCGACCGCGTCGAAGAGCGGCTCCTTGTCCTCCTGCAGGTCGCGGTTGTAGCTGAGCGGCAGGCCCTTCACGGTGGCGAGGAAGCCGGTGAGGTCGCCGATCAGCCGGCCGGCCTTGCCCCGGGCCAGCTCCGCGATGTCGGGGTTCTTCTTCTGCGGCAGCATCGACGAGCCGGTGGCGTACGCGTCGTCGAGGCGGGCGAAGCCGAACTCGTCGCTGGTCCACAGCACCCACTCCTCGCCCATGCGCGAGAGGTGCACGCCGACCATGGCCATCACGAACAGGACCTCGGCCACGTGGTCGCGGGCGCCGACGGCGTCGAGGGAGTTCTCGAACCGCCCCGCGAAGCCGAGGTCGGCGGCGGTGCCGTCGGGGTCGAGGGGTAGCGACGAGCCCGCCAGCGCGCCGGCGCCGAGCGGGGAGACGTCGAGGCGGCCCAGCGCGGCGAGGAGGCGGTCGACGTCGCGGGCCAGCGCCCAGCCGTGTGCGAGCAGGTGGTGGGCGAGGAGCACCGGCTGCGCGCGCTGCAGGTGCGTGTAGCCGGGCAGGTAGGCGTCGCCGGCCTCCTCCGCCCGCCGGAGCAGCACCTCCTGCAGCGCCAGGAGGCGCCGGCCGACCTCGCGCACCTCGCGCTTGCACCAGAGGCGCACGTCGGTGGCGCTCTGGTCGTTCCTGCTCCTGCCGGTGTGCAGCTTCGCGCCGGCCGGTCCGGCCAGCTCCGTCACCCGCCGCTCCACGGCGGTGTGGACATCCTCGTCGCTGCCCACGAACGCGAAGGTGCCGCGCTCCATCTCCGTCGCCACCCGGTCGAGCGCGGCGAGCACGTCGTCCCGCTCGGCGGCGGTGAGGATCCCCACCCGCGCCAGCCCGCGGACGTGCGCGCGCGAGCCGGCGATGTCGTCGCGCCAGAGCCGGCGGTCGAACGACAGGCTCTCCGTGTACGCCATCAGCTCCGCCGCGGGGCCGCCCTCGAAGCGACCGTGCCACAGGGTGCGCCCCCCGGCCGACGCGCCGCCCCCGGCGTCCGGGTCCTGCGGACCGCCGGCGTCCTCGCCGGCGGCGTCGCTCATGCCAGCCCTGCCAGGTCGCGCAGGAGCGCCACCAGCGCCGGCCCACCCAGCTCGTCGTCGGCCACGCACAGCAGCGTGTCGTCGCCGGCGACCGTGCCGAGCAGGCCCTCCAGGTTGGAGCGGTCGAGCGCCGAGCCGACGACGTGCGCGCACCCCGGCGGCGTGCGCAGCACGACGAGGTTGCCCGAGCCGCGGACCTCGGCCACCCACTCCCCCATCACCCGCCGCAGGTGGTCGTGGGGTGCCTGGCGGGCGGGCTCGAACTCCGGCAGCGCGTAGACGGTGTCGCCACCCGGCACGCGGACCTTGATCGCGCCGAGGTCGTCGAGGTCGCGGGACACGGTGGCCTGCGTGGCGAGGATCGCCTCCGCCGCGAGGAGGTCGACCAGCTGCGGCTGGCTGGTGACCGCGTGCTGGCCGAGCAGGCGGGCGATCGTCTGCTGGCGGTGGACCTTCGTGGTCAGTCGTGGTGTCGTCACCTCGTCCCCCTCACGGCCGGACCCCGAGGAGGTGCGCGATCGCTCCTCGTGCGGTGTGCATGCGGTGGTGGCTCTGCGCGACCACCAGCGAGCGGGGCCCGTCGATCACCTCGGGCGACACCTCGAGGCCCCGGTACGCGGGCAGGCAGTGCATGAACCATGCGCCGGCGGCGGCACGGGCCATCAACTCGGCGTTCACCTGGTAGCGCCCGAGCGCCTCCTGGCGGGCGGCCTTCTCCGCCTCGAGGCCCATCGAGGTCCAGGTGTCGGTGTGGACCACGGCCGCGCCCTCGACGGCGCGGGCGGGGTCGGCCACCTGCTCGACGGTGCCGGGGCCGAGGGCGTCGAGCCGGGCCAGCTCCTCGGAGCTGGCGTCGTAGCCGGCCGGGCACCCGAGGCGCACGTGCATGCCGAGCATCACGGCCGCCTCGGTGGTGGAGCGGGCGACGTTGGCCCAGTCACCGACGAACGCCATGGTCCGCCCGCGCAGGTCGCCGAGCACGCTGCGCATCGTCAGCACGTCGGCCAACGCCTGGAGCGGGTGGTCGTGGTCGCTCAGCAGGTTGAGCACCGGCACAGCCGCCGACGCCGCCATGCGCACCACCTTGTCGTGGTCGAACACCCGCGCCCCGAGGAGCGCGTGGTAGCCGGACAGGACCCTGGCCACGTCCTCGACGGGCTCGCGCACGTCGAGGCCGACCTCGTCCCCCCGGGTCGTCACCGGATGACCCCCGAGCTGGACGACGGCCATCTCCGTGCTGTGGCGGGTGCGGTTGGACGGCTTCTCGAAGATCAGCGCCACCCCCCTCCCGGCGAGGGGGCGACCCAGGCGCTCGACCGGGACGGTGGCCAGGTGGAGGATCTCCTCGAGCTGGTCGCGGTGCAGGCCGGCGATCGTGAGCAGGTGGTTCACGCCGGTGCCAGCCGCTCGGCCAGGACCTCGGCCACCAGGGACACGGCCTCGTCGATCTCGTCCTCGCCGACGGTGAGCGGCGGGGCGAAGCGCAGGGCGGTGGGCGTGACCGCGTTGACCACGAGGCCGCGCCGCAGCAGCTCGGCGGCCACGTCACCCGCGCCGGCGGGTGGCACGAGCTCGGCGGCGAGCAGCAGGCCCTGCCCGCGCACCGCGGCGATGCCCGGCACGGCGGCCAGCCGCTGCGCGAGCAGCGCCCCCTTGGCCTCGGCGAGCGCCGGCGCGTCGATCCGCCGCAGCTCCGCGAGCACGGCCCGGACCACGGCGGTCGCGATCGCCGTGCCGCTGTACGTGCTGCCGTGGTCGCCCGGGCGGAAGGCGGCGGCCACCTCGTTCCTCGCCCACACCGCACCGACGGGGAACCCGTTGCCCATCGCCTTCGCCATCGTCACCACGTCGGGACGGACGCCGGCGTGCTCGAAGCCGAACCAGCGGCCCGTGCGGCCGAAGCCGGTCTGCACCTCGTCGACGACGAGCAGGGCGCCGCGCTCGTCGCACAGCGCACGGACCTCGCGGAGGTACCCGGGCGGCGCCGGCACCACCCCGCCCTCGCCCTGCACCGCCTCCACGAGCACCGCCGCCACCTCCGGCGCGAGCGCCCGCTCCAGCTCCGCCGCGTCGCCGTAGGGCACGTGCCGGAACCCGTCGGGCATCGGCGCGAACGGCTCGTGCTTGGCCGGCTGGCCGGTGGCGGCGAGGGTGGCGAGCGTCCGCCCGTGGAAGCTGCCGTAGGCGCTCACCACCACGTGACGCCCACGGCCTCCCCACCTGCGGGCCAGCTTGAGCGCGGCCTCGTTGGCCTCGGCCCCCGAGTTGCAGAAGAACACCTGCCCCTCGGCGCCGGTGACCTCGCGCAGCAGCTCGCGCAGCTCCAGCGCGGCCGCGGCGGCGACGTCGTTCGCGAAGAGGTTGCTCACGTGCAGCAGCTTCCCCGCCTGTTCGGTGAGCGCGGTGGCGACGACCGGGTGGGCGTGCCCGAGCGAGACGACGGCCAGGCCACCGAGGAAGTCGAGGTAGCGCTGACCGTGGACGTCGTGCAGCACGGTGCCCTCACCCCGCGTGAACATCACCGTCGGCGGCGCGAACACCGGCATGAACGGGCACGCGGCACCGGCGGTGCCCGTCGGGAAGTCGTGGGAGCTCATGGTGCCTCGCCTCCGTGGATCATCGTCCCGACGCCTTCGTCGGTGAACAGCTCGAGCAGCAGCACGTGGGGGATGCGGCCGTCGAGGATGTGCGCGCGGCGGACACCCGCACGCACCGCGCGCACGCACGAGAGCACCTTCGGGATCATCCCCCCGTCCACGGTGCCGTCGTCGACCATCGCCGCCAGCTCGTCGGCCGTGGTCTGGCGGACCAGGCTCGCGGGGTCGTCGACGCGGCGGCGGAGGCCCTCGATGTCGGTGAGGTAGACCAGCTTCTCGGCGCCGAGCGCTTCCGCGATCGCGCCGGCCACCGTGTCGGCGTTGATGTTGTACGCCTGCCCGGCGGCGTCGACGCCGATCGTGGCCACGACCGGCACGAAGCCGTCGGCCAGCAGGCCGCGCAGGAGCGTGGGGTCGACGGCGCCGACGTCGCCGACGAAGCCGAGCGCGGGGTCGCGCGGCACGGCGCCGATCAGCCGGGCGTCCTCGCCGGACACGCCGACGGCGATGGGCCCGTGCACGTTGATGGCCGCCACGAGCTGCGGGTTGACCTGGCCGATCAGGACCATCCTGGCGATGTCGACGGTCTCGGCGTCGGTCACCCTGAGCCCGCCGCGGAACTCCGGTGTCTTGCCCAGGCGTCCCATCAGCTCCGAGATCTGGGGACCGCCGCCGTGGACGACGACCGGGCGCATCCCCACGGCCCGCATGAGCACGAGGTCCTGGGCGAACAGGGCCAGCGCACCGGCCTCGCTCGTGGAGGTGGCACCGGCCAGGGCGTTGCCCCCGTACTTGACCACCACGACCTGGCCGGCGAAGCGCTGGATGTAGGGCAGCGCTTCCACCAGCACCGCCGCCCGCTCGTGGGAGCCGAGGGCACTCACGGATACAGCCCCACGCTCGGGAGGCCGGCGGTCTCCTGCAGGCCGAGCGCGGCGTTGGCGGCCTGCAGCGCGCCGCCGCTCGCACCCTTGCAGAGGTTGTCGAGCGCGGCGATGGCCAGCACCGTGCCGGTGCGCTCGTCGTACCGGGCCGTGATCTGCACCTGGTTGGTGCCGAGGCACGCCTTGGTCGACGGCGAGCGCTCCCCGACCACGACGAACGGCTCGCCCGCGTACGCGGCCGCGAGCACGTCGAGCAGGTGGCCGGTGTCCTGCACCCCGCGCCCCCGGGCGTAGCACGTGGCGAGGATGGCGCGGTTCAGGGGTGCCAGGTGGGGCGTGAACAGCACCTGGCACGCGTCCCCGGGCTGCCCCGGCGCGGGGGTGATCGCCTGCTCGATCTCGGGCGTGTGGCGGTGGTCGAGGAGGCCGTAGGCCTGGAGGTCCTCGTCGACCGAGCAGAACAGCGACGCCTGCTTCAGCGCCTTGCCCGCACCGCTGATGCCGGTCTTGCTGTCGACGACGATGCCGGTGCGCTCCACGAGCCCGGCGCGCACGAGCGGGGCGAGCGCCAGCGCCGCAGCGGTGACGTGGCAGCCGGGCGTGGCCACCAGGGCGGCGCCGGCGAGGCCCGTGCGGTCGAGCTCCGGCAGGCCGTACACGGCCGTTCGCAGGTGCTCGGGCTGGTCGTGGGCGAACCCGTACCACCGCGGGTAGAGCGCCGCGTCGCGGAGCCGGTACGCGGCCGACAGGTCCACCACGCAGCGCACCCGTCCCGACAGGCGTGGCACGAGCGCCAGGCTGGCCTCGTGCGGCAGGCACAGGAAGACGACGTCCAGCCCCTCGACGCGCGCCTCGTCGAACGGCTCGAGCACCAGGTCCGGGTAGGCGGCGGCGAGGTTCGGGTGGAGCTCGGCCGCCGGGCTCCCGGCCTGCGTGTCGGCGAACGCCGCCGCGAGCTCGAGGTAGGGGTGCCCGGCGAGCAGGCGCAGGAGCTCGACGCCCGTGTACCCGGAGGCACCGACCACGGCGGCGCGGCCGCGCCCGTCCGGTGGGCTCGCCGGTGGTCCTGCGGGTGACGAGGTGGGCACGGCGCATGATCATACGACATCGTGCATGTTTCGTGCATGACGTTTCGGTCACGACCGGACGTCGAGACTTCGTCAGGTGCGCGGACCCGCCGCGCGCTCGCCACCCCGCGCGGTGGGGACCTTGAGGATGTCTTGCGGCAAAGCGGACGGAGCTCCATTGTCCGTGGTCGGGGCCGTCGGTACGGTCGAACGGGTGCGGAGGGCGGCGGGCGATCCTCAGCCGGCGACGCGGGGCCTGAAGGCCACGCTGGTCGCCGCCGACGTGGCGGTGCTGACCCTCGCGTGGCTGCCGCCGATGCTGATCGGCGGCACCTCGCGCCGCCCGGCCGAGAGCATGCTGGTGGCGCTGGCCGCGGTGGCCACCGCGATCGGGATCATGCGCTACGAGGGCCTCTACCTGTCGCGGCTGTGCGCAGTCCGGGCCATCGAGGTCCGCCTGATCGCCCGGTCGACGTTCTACACGGTGCTCGGCCTGGTCCTCCTCGACCGGCTCCTGTTCGCCGGGCTCCGCACGGGCGTGGGGCTGGCGGAGGTGGGCGCCGGAGCGGCCGCGATGCTGGTGCTGCTGATCGTGCACCGTGCGGCGTTCCGCAGCGTCATGCGCACCACGCGCCAGCGCGGTGGCCGCGCGCGTGACGTGCTGGTGCTCGGCACCGGTGCCCATGCGGCGCGCCTCGTCGCGCTGATGCGCGACCACCCCGACTACGGCAGCCGGGTGGTGGGGGTGCTGGGCGACCGCGCCACCGCCGAGCGCAACGGGCTCGGCGCGCTGTGGCGCGGCCGCATCGCCGACGTGGAGGCCATCGCCCGGGAGCGCAGCGTCACCGGCGTCGTGCTCAGCGCGGCGGCCACGGAGCACCCCGACATCACCACGATCGTGAAGCGGCTGCAGCGCCGGGGCGTCCACGTGCAGGTCTCGAACGGTCTCGCCGGCTTCGACGTGCAGCGCCTGCGGCAGCTGCACCTGGCTCGCGAGCCGATGATCTACCTCGAGCCGTCGCGCCCGCGGCGCATCGACCACGCCCTGAAGCGCCTGATCGACGTGGGCCTGAGCGCGCTCGTGCTGCTCGTGCTCTCCCCGTTGCTCGTCCTGATCGCCGCGGCGATCTGGCTCACCGACCGCGGCCCGGTGCTGTTCCGCCAGACGAGGGTCGGCCGCGGCGGGGCCCTGTTCACCGTGTACAAGTTCCGCACGATGGTCGTCGACGCCGAGGCCCGTCGGGCCGAGGTGGCCGCCGAGAACGAGCGCGACGGGCCGCTGTTCAAGATCGACGTCGATCCGCGCGTGACCCGCGTGGGCAGGATCCTCCGCCTCACCAGCATGGACGAGGTGCCCCAGCTGCTCAACGTGCTGCGCGGGCAGATGAGCATCGTCGGCCCCCGTCCGGCGCTGCCCGCGGAGGTGCTCGAGTTCGACGACGAGCTGCGCCGCAGGGAGCTCGTCCAACCGGGCATCACCGGGCTCTGGCAGGTGGAGGCTCGCGACAGCCCGAGCTTCGACGCCTATCGGCGGCTCGACCTCTTCTACGTGGACAACTGGACCGTCGTCGGCGACCTCGAGATCATGCTCGACACCCTCGAGCACCTCTTCGGCCGCGTCGTGCGCAGCCTGCAGGGAGCGCCCGCCCCGCACGCAGTGGCGGCACTCGAGCGGGACCATCCGGACGACGACGAGCTCCGCGGCGAGCTGGTGGGGCCCGACGGGCGCCAGACCGCGGAGATCCTGGCGCTGCGCAGCGACGACTCCGGCGCCGCCTGAGCCGGCGCCCTCAGCGCTCGAGGAGCACGCGCACGCGCACCACCGCGCCCGCCGCGCCGGCCGGTCCGTCCGGTTCGCCGGCCTCGCCGCCCGCGTGCGGGTCGCCCACGTGCCATGCGGTGCCGTCCCACCACGCGCCGGCCACCCGAGCACCCGCCGACGCGGCGACGCCGGGCGCCCCGCCGGCCGCGAGCGTGAGGCCGGCCGACGCGAGCACGTCGTCGACGATCGCCGCGGCCGTGGACGGGTCGGGGCCGAGCAGCATCGCGTCGCGCACGAGGCGGCGGCGCTCGGCGGCCGACACGACGCCGACCACCACGGCCAGGTGCTCCACGACCCGGGCGATCTCGTCGCGCACGTCGGTGGCGGTGCCGCCCACGTAGCGGTGCGCCGGCTGCGCCTCGAGCACGGCGGCGCCCGCCTCCGCGGCGTCGCCGAGGGCCTGCCCGAGCGGGCCGCCGATCGCGGACGCGCCGCTCGCGAGCCGCGCCAGCCCCTGGCGCAGGAGGTGGTCCGCCGCGTCGTCGGGCCGGTCCACCAGGGCGGGCAGCGATCGCAGTGCCACCAGCTCGCCCAGCTCCATCCCGAGGAGGCGCTCGCTGCGCCAGAGCGCTGCGGCCATGACGGCGAAGGGGCCCGGACCGGGAGCGTGGACCCGGGGGTGCGTGGCGGTGGGGCGCGGGGGTGCGGGTGGGGCCGGGGGCTCGGGCGGCCGCTCCCCGCCGGGGGCCGCCGGCACGGCCGCGACGGTCGCGACGGCCACCGCTCCGGCCGCTGGGGAGGGGGGAGCTGTCGCCGCTGCCCCGGCCGCCGCTGCCCCGGCGGCGACGGCCACCGCCCCGGCGGCGACGGCCAGCGCCGGCGCGCCGTCTGCCGCCCGCAGGGCGCGGGGCCCACCGGCCGACCGGCGGACGAGCGCCCCCTCGCGCGGGGCGTCGTCGAGGAGGGCCACGGCCGGCTCGGACCACCCCACGGACCATGGTGCCCCGCCCGCCGCCCCGAGCTGGACGCCGGCGTCCGCACCGATGCGCACCACCAGCTCCGCAGGTCCTCGCCCGCCCTCCCCGGCCCACGTCCGGAGGGTGGGCCCCACACCGTCCTCCTCGATCAGGAGCTGGACGTCCGCCGAGGCACCGTCCAGGGTCACGCGGCAGGGCAGCGGTGTCCCGGCGGGAGCCAACGTGGCCGAGCCGTCGGGCATCGTCACCCGCAGGTCGCGTGGCAGGCAGGTGGTGATCAGGTGCGGCGCGCGGTGCAGCTCGCGCGCCAGCTCGACCGCGCCGGCGCCGATCGTGAGGCGCGTGGCCGCCACCCGCACGTCGGCCGGCCCCCAGGCCGGCGCCGTCGCCGCGAGGGCGGCGAGCACGCGCTCGTCCTCGCGCGGGGGTCCGGTCACGACCAGCAGCTCGATGCGGCCGAGCCCGGCCTCGGCGGCGTCGGCCACGAGCCGGGCGAGCAGCGCCGCCCGGTCCACCGGTCCGTCGGGCCCGGCCCCGACCGCGGCCACCTCGCGGACGCAGCCGTCGGCGTCGGCCACCACGACCGAGGCGCTCCAGCCCACGTCGGCGTCGACGCCCAGCACGGCGGCCGCGAGCGGGCCGCGCCCGGCGACGTGGCCGGCGACGAGGCAGACCGGCGTGCCCACGCAGACGACCTCGGTGGGCCGCCAGGCCGCCGACGAGCCGACGACCCGCTCGACGAGGTGGTGGCGGGTGGCGAGGTCGAGCCACGTCGGCACGGCCACGGTGACCGCCACCGCCTCCGGGGACAGGCGCTCGCGTGCGAGCAGCCGGTCGACGAGCTGCGGTGCGAGCCACAGCGCGGGCGGACCGCCGCCCTCCTCCCGCGCGTCGTCGGCGTCCCAACGCAGCGCGTCGCGCCACCCACCGTCGGCGACGTTGGTGACGACCGAGGTCACGCCGGGCTGCGACAGCAGCACCCTGGGGCCGCCGACGTCGACGCCGACGGCCAGCACCCGCTCCGCACCCGCCCGCCGCGCCGCCACGGCAGCGATCGTAGCCGGGGCGTCGCGGACGGTTCCCGGACGAGCCGCCGGGGCAGAATGGAGGCGTGGTCCCGCTGCCCTCGTCCGACGACGGTGGCTCGACCCGCGGCCGCCTGCTCGTGGCCACACCTCCGCTCGGCGACCCCAACTTCGACCGGACGGTCCTGTTCGTGCTGGAACACGCGCCCGAGGGCGCGGTCGGGGTGGTGCTCAACCGCGTGGACGACGACGCGGATGGCCTCCGCGAGGCCCTCGAGCTGAGCGGCCTCGCGCCGTGGCGGGAGCTGCTGGCGCCGCCGGCGACGATCTTCACCGGCGGGCCCGTCGGCGAGGACTCGCTGATCGCCCTGGCGTCGGGGACGGGGCGGAACGAGGAGGCCTGGGGGGCCGTCACCGACACGATCGGCACGGTCGACCTGTCGGTGCCGCCGGACGAGGCGGCCGACCACCTCGAGGCGGTGCGGATCTTCCGTGGCTACGCCGGCTGGGCTCCCGGCCAGCTCGACGCGGAGATCGAGGTGGGTGCGTGGATGGTGTTCGACTGCCTCACCGACGACCTGTTCACCGCTGATCCCGAGGACCTGTGGCGGCGGGTGGTCCGCCGCCAGGGCGGGCGGCTGCGCTGGATCGCCGACGCGCCGGACGACCTGTCGGCGAACTGACCTCGACGCTCAGCCCCGCAGCACGGCGCCGGACTTCGCGACGGCCGAGACGACCTTCTCGCGCACCGCGGCCACGTCGGCATCGGTGAGCGTGCGCTCGGCAGCCTGCAGGCGGAGCCGGAACGCGAGGCTGCGCGTGCCCTCGGGCGTGCCGTGGCCCCGGTAGACGTCGAACAGCCGCAGGTCGACCAGGAGGTTCCCCGCCGCGGTGCGGATCGCCTTGTCGACCCGCTCGGCCGGGACGGCCTCCGGCACGCTGAAGGCGAGGTCCAGATCGGTGCTCGGGAAGCGACTCACGGGGCGCCACTGGGGCACCTTCGGCTCGGCGCGCAGGAGTCGGCCGGCGTCGAGCTCGAGCCACGCCACGCGCTGGCCGACGCCGAACGCCTCGCAGACGTCGGGGTGGACCTCACCCAGCGCGCCCACCACGTCGCGGCCGATGGTCAGGGTGGCGGAGCGGCCGGGGTGCAGGCCAGCGGGAGGACGGCTCTGGTCGAGCCGCGCGCCGACGCCGAGCGCGGCGGAGATCTCCCGCCACACGGCGACGGCCGCCGTGGCGTCCTGGCCCGCGAGGGCGACGGCCAGGGCCTCGAACTCGGCCGGGAGCTCCCCCGAGCGGTCGCCGGGCGGGTACACGTGGCCCAGCTCGAACAGCGCCACCTCGGGGCGACGGTGCGACTCGTTGAAGGCGATCGCGCGGAGCATCCCCACGCGCAGGGTGGGGCGCAGCACGTCCTCGTCCGCCTGCAGGGGGTTGGTGATCCTCACCACGTCGAGCGGTGCGCCGTCCTCCACCGCGAGCGCGACACGGACGTCGGGCTCGCGGAGGAACGTCTCGGTGATCGCCTCGCTCGCGCCGAGGCCGAGCAGGACATCGCGGAGCAGGCGGCGGCGGCGCTGGTGGTGGCTCAGCCCCCCGTGACCGGGCGAGCGGGGGACCTCCGTGCCCAGCGTCGCGTAGCCGACGTGGCGGGCCACCTCCTCGACCACGTCGATCTCGGTCCACGCGTCGGTGCGCCACGACGGGAGGGCGACCGTCAGCGTGGTGCCGTCGCCGGAGGACGGATCGTCGAGGCGCTGGAAGCCGATGGGCCCGACGACGGCCGCGATGGCGGCGGCGTCGAGGTCGGTGCCGAGGATCCGGTTGACCTGCGCCACGCGCACCACGGTGCTGCGGTCGCGGGGCATCAGCGAGCCGTGCCGGGCATCGACGGCGCCGGCGTGGACGACGAGGTCGGGGCACGTGAGGCGCAGCAGCTCGACGAAGCGGGCCTGCGCCCGCTCGATGCCGTAGGCGTCGACCCCGCGCTCGAAGCGGCCCGAGGCCTCCGTGCGCAGGGCGAGGCGGTTCATCGTCCGCGTCATCGCCGTCTGCTCGAACACGGCCATCTCCAGCGCCACCGTGGTGGTCGCCGCGGTGATCTCGCTGCCGAGGCCGCCCATCACCCCGCCGATGCCCACCGGCGCGTCGAGCGCGTCGCAGATGAGCAGGTCGTCGGCGGTGAGCCGGCGCTCGACCTCGTCGAGGGTGGTGATCACCTCGCCGTCGCGGGCGAGGCGGATCCGCAGCCCGCCGCCACCGAGGGCCTCCAGGTCGTACGCGTGGTTGGGCTGGTTCAGCTCGAGCATCACGAAGTTGCTCACGTCGACGACGTTGTTGATCGGGCGCATCCCTGCGGCCCGGAGGCGCCGGGCGACCCAGTCGGGCGAGGGCCCGACGCGGATGCCGGAGAGCACGACGGTGGTGAAGCGGGGGCACCGCTCGCCGTCCACCAGCTCGACGGGGGCGGAGCGCTCGGGACCCTCGGGCTGCAGGGGGCCGGGGCCCGGGTGCAGGCCCACGTGGAGGTGCGCGGCGAGGTCGCGGGCCACCCCGAGGTGGCCCCAGCAGTCGGGGCGGTTGCGCGTGAGGTCGACGTCGAAGACGACCTCCGTGGCGAGACCGAGCGCCTCGCCGTAGCCGACGCCGAGGGGCGCGGTGCCGGCGAGGATCATGATGCCGCTGTGGTCGTCGCCGAGACCGAGCTCGCGGGGCGAGCAGAGCATCCCCTGCGACTCGATCCCGAGGATCGGCCGCGGCTCGATCAGGCGCCCGTCGGGCATGGTCGTGCCGGGGAGGGCGAGCGGCACCACGTCGCCCGCGGCCATGTTGAACGCGCCGCACCACACGTGGCGCTCGTGGCCGTCGCCGGTGTCGACCCAGACGCGGTGCACCTTCGCCGCGTCGGGGTGGCGCTCCGTGCGCAGCACGCGGGCGGTGACCACGCCGGCGACGGTGGCGCCGTGGACGGCGACGTCCTCCACCTGCATGCCGAGCGCGGTCATCGATGCGGCGAGCGACTCGACGTCGTCGCCGACGGGCGCCAGGTCCTGCAGCCAGGAGTGGACGATCTTCACGCTGCTCGCTCCTCCCCGCTCAGAACTGCTCGATGAAGCGGATGTCGTTGCTGAACATGTCGCGGATGTCGTCGACGCCGTGGCGCTCGCGAGCCATCCGGTCGATGCCGAAGCCGAAGGCGAAGCCGCTCCACTCCTCGGGGTCGAGCCCGCCGGCCCTCAGCACGTTCGGGTGGACCATCCCGCACCCGCCCAGCTCGATCCACGTCCCGTCGGGGCGGCGGATGTCGAACTCGGCCGAGGGCTCGGTGAAGGGGAAGTAGTTCGGCCGCAGGCGGCTGGCGACGTCACGCCCGAAGAACGCCTTCGTGAACGCGTCGATCGTCCCGGCGAGGTGCGCCATCGTGATGTGCCGGTCGATGACGAGCCCCTCGATCTGGTGGAACACCGGCATGTGCGTGGCGTCGGGGGTGTCGCGTCGGAACACCCTGCCGGGCATGACCATGTAGATCGGGGGTGGCTCGGTCTGCATCACGCGGATCTGCACGGGCGACGTGTGGGTGCGCAGCAGCACGGAGGCGTCGTCGCCGTAGTCGGTGAACAGGGTGTCGAAGCCGCTGCGCGCCGGGTGGCTCCTCGGCATGTTCAGCGCCTCGAAGTTGTAGAAGTCGGTCTCCACCTCGGGCCCCTCGGCGATCTGGAAGCCGAGCCCGACGAACACGTCCTCCAGGTGGTCCCACGCCTGCGTCACGAGGTGGGCGTGACCGCGCCGCAGCGGCGTGGCCACCTCGGTCAGGTCGAGGCGCTCGGCGGCGAGCTGCTCGGCGCGGGCGGCCCTGGCCAGCTCGGCGCGCCGCGAGGCGATCGCCTCCTGCACCGCGTGGGTGGCCGCCTGCAGCGCCTGGCCGGCGGCGCGCTTGTCGTCGACGGTGGCGAGCGAGCCGAGCGAGGTGCGGATGGTGGTGAAGCGGCCCCGCCGGCCGAGGAGGTCGGCCTCGACGGCGTCGAGGTCGGCGAGGGTGGTGGCGGCGGCGGCGCGCCGCAGCCCGTCGTCGCGGGCAGCGATCAGCTCGTCCAGGAGGGACATGGCACGGTCCTCGTTCATCGGGAAGGGGCGGGTGCGGTCCCCCGGGGTGCCGGGCCGTGGACGTCCCTCTCGCTCAGACGGCGGCGGACGCGACCCCGAGAGCACCCCGGGGGCGCAGAAATCGGCGCACGGTGCGGTTCGGCACGGCGGGCACGTTAGCCGCGCATCGCGCCCGCGCCACCAGCGATCGCCCGCCGCTGGCGGGCCACCTCGAACGCGAGCACGGTGGCGGCCATGGCCACGTTGAGGCTCTCCGCCCGGCCCTCGTGCTCGATCCGGGTCCACTCGTCGACCGGCGCGTCGTCCGCCAGCCCCCGCGCCTCGTGGCCGACCACGACCGCGACGGGCGACGTGAGGTCGACGACGGTGTGCGGCCGGCCGCGGTGCGACGAGGTGCCGACCACGCGCACGGCGGCCCGACGCGCCCTCGCGGCCACCGCGTCGAGGGTGACGTCGACCACGACCGGGACGTGGAACAGCGCGCCCGCCGAGGAGCGCACGACCTTCGGGTTGAAGGGATCGACGGCGCCGGCGGTGAACACCACGGCGGTCGCCCCGGCGGCCTCCGCGGAGCGCAGGATCGTGCCGGCGTTGCCGGGGTCGGCCACGGCGTCGGCCACCAGCAGGAACGACGCCGCGTCGACCACGTCGAGCTCCGCGACGCGCCGCTCCACCACGGCCACGAGCGGGCGCGGCGCCTCGGTGGTGGCCACCCGCCCCACGACCCCGCGGGCCAGCCGGTGCACGGCGACCCGCTCCGGGAGCGCCAGGCCCTCCAGACCGCTCGTGCCCTCGTCGGCCGCGTCGGCGTCGACGTAGACGCCCTCCACGGACCACCCCGCGTCGACGGCCACCGCGGTGAGCGCGGCCCCCTCCACGACGAAGCGACCCTCCTCGAGACGCGCAGCGCGGCGCCCCGCGAGGCGCCGCAGCCGCTGGACCGAGCTGTTGGTGAAGGAGAGCGGTTGGCTCAGAGCGCTGCCTTCGCCGTGGCGACGAGGCGGGCGAAGGTGTCCGCGTCGTGCACGGCGAGGTCGGCCAGGACCTTGCGGTCCACCTCGACACCGGCGTCGTGCAGGCCGGCGATGAACCGGCTGTAGCTGAGGTCGTGCTGGCGGCAGCCGGCGTTGATGCGCTGGATCCACAGGCGGCGGAACTCGCCCTTCTTCGCCCTCCGGTCGCGGAAGGCGTACTGGCCGCTGCGCATCACCTGCTCGTTCGCGGCGCGCACGGACCTGCTCTTGTTGCCGTAGTAGCCCTTCGCCCGCTCCAGCACCTGCCGGCGGCTCTTCTTCGCGTTGACGGCGCGCTTCACTCGTGCCATGTCTGGGTCGTCTCCGTGTCTCGGTCTCGGGTCGGTCGGGGGTGGTGGCGCTCAGCGCTCGCCGAGCAGCCGTTTGATGCGCTTCTCGTCGCCGGGGTGGACGTCGACCATGCCGTCGAGGCGACGGGTGCGGGTGGAGGGCTTCTTCTCGAACAGGTGCTGGCGGTTCTGCTGCAGGCGGCGGAGCTTGCCCGAGCCGGTCTTGCTGAACCGCTTCGCGGCCGTCTTGCTGGTCTTCATCTTCGGCATGGTGGCCCCTTTCAGGGTCGTGGGGTGTCGGCCGGGCTCTCGGCGGTGGCCGTCGTGTCGTTCGGTGGGCTGTCGGCCACTGGGCTGTCGGCCTGTGCGGTCTCGGTCGGGTGGTCGGTCGGAGCGGTGTCGGTCGCCGGGCTGGTGCGCTCGGCCCGTTCGGAGCGGGATGGTCTCGGAGCGACCTTCTTCTCGGGGGCCAGCACCATCGTCATGTTCCTGCCCTCGAGGCGTGCGTAGGTCTCCACCTTGGCGAGCGACCCGAGCTGCTCGAGGACGGCGTCGAGGATCTTCGAGCCGAGCTCCGGATGGGCCATCTCGCGGCCCCGGAACTGCAGGGTCACCTTCACCTTGTGGCCGTCGTGGAGGAACTCCTGCATGTGCCGCACCTTGGTGTCGAAGTCGCCCTTGCCGATCTTCGGGCGGAACTTCACCTCCTTGATGGACACCTGCACGGTCTTCTTGCGCGACTCCTTCGCCTTCTGGCTCTCCTCGTAGCGGAACTTGCCGTAGTCCATGATCCGGCACACCGGTGGGTTGGCCATCGGTGCCACCTCGACGAGATCGAGGTCGAGCTGGCGGGCCATGGTCAGGGCCTCCGGGAGGACCTTGATGCCGAGTTGGGCGCCGTCGGGGCCGATGAGGCGGACCTCACGGGCCCGGATGCGGTCGTTGTACCGGTGCTCGGGTGTCTGCGGCGGTGCTATGGCTGATCACTCCTGTGCAATGGGCCTTCTCCCGTCGTGTGCGGTCGGTCGTGAGGAGGAGCCGCCGGCACGACGGGGCGGCCCAGCTGCACGCAGCCGGAGCACGCTCGAGTCGTGAGGAGACCCGGACGCACGGGACGTGGCCGGGTGGGGGCGCTGCCCCGCTTCGCCTCGGTTGTGGGCGGTAGGCTACCAAGCGTGAGCAGCGACTCCGACACCGGTTCGGCCGAACCGTCGTCCGAGCTCGGTGCCGAGGCGCAGGCGACGCTCGACGCCCTCGAGGAGGCCCGCCGCCGCCTCGCCGGGGTCCCCGCCGAAGTCGTGGTGACGAACCACGTGATGGGCCTCTACGAGCTGGCCGCCATCCACCTCGGGGCCGCGCCGCCCGACCTGGCGCAGGCTTCGCTCGCCATCGACGCCGTGGGGTGCCTCGTGGAGGGCCTCGGCGAGCGGCTGGGGCCCGAGGCTGCGACGATGCGCGACGCGCTCGCGAACATCCGCCTGGCGTTCGTGCAGATCAAGGCCGCGAGCGGGCCCGCCTCGTAGGGCCGGCCACGCCCTCGGCACGCTCCGGGCGGCGGGCGAAGCGGCCGACCGGCGCCCGGCGCACGTGCCCGCCACGGACCTCCACACCCTCGGCGGCGAGCGCCGCCGCCTGTTCGCGTTCGGCCCCGGGCACGAGCCGGCCGGAGCTGGTGACCACCCGCCACCAGGGCAGCGGGCCGTCCGGATCGGCGTCGGCGTCGTGACCGGCCAGCAACCGCCCGACGAGGCGGGCCCTGCCGGGCAGGCCGGCGTCGGCGGCCACGTCGCCGTAGCTGACCACCTCCCCCTCCCCCAGCGCCCGCACGACCGCGCGGATCTCGGCGTCGCGGCGGGCGGCGGCGCTCACGGCGCGCCGGCCTCCACGCGCAGATCGGTGGCCTCGATCCGGCCGAGCTTGGGCAGGGTGGTGAAGGTCACCCGCGCCCCCACGTCCACGTGGCGCGAGCCGTCGGCGATGCCCACGCAGTGGAAGGCGTAGGTGCTGCCGTCGTCGTCGCGCACCTCCCCCAGCCCCACCCCGGCGTCGAAGGCGACGACGGTGCCGGTGCGGCCGGGATGACGGACGAAGGAGTGCGTCACGGGATGATCTTGGTGATCGGCAGCTCGAGGATCCCGGTGGCCCCCGCGTCGCGCAGGTCGGGGATCAGCCGGTTGATCTGCTGCTTGGCCACCACCGTCTCCACCGCGTAGCCCCCGTCACCGCTGAGCGCGCTCACCGTCGGCGACTTGAGCGCGGGCAGCAGCGCCAGCACGGCCTCGAGGCGGGTGCTGTCGACGTTGAGCTTCACCAGCACCTTGCCGCGCGCGTCGAGGGTCCCGTTGAGCAGCGTCATCAGCTGCGCCATGGCGTGTCGCTTGCGCGGGTCGGCCGCCGACGCGGGGTTGGCCACCACCTCGGTCCAGCTCTGCATGATCTCGGCGATGATCCGCAGCCCCGCGGCGCGCAGGGCCCGGCCGGTCTCGGTGATGTCGACGATGCAGTCGGCGATGTCGGGGATCTTCGCCTCGCTCGCGCCGTAGGAGAGGCGGATGTCGGCGTCGATGCCCCGCTCGGCGAAGAACCGCCGGGTCAGCTCCGGGTACTCGGTGCTCACCCGCACGCCCTGGTGGAGGTCCTCGACGCGCTGGACCGGCGAGTCGCCCGCCACCGCCACCACCACCCGCACCGGGTTGCTCGACGCCTTCGAGTAGCGCAGCTCCCCGAGGCCGACCACGTCGCTGGCGGTCTCGGCCACCCAGTCCCGCCCGGTGATCCCCACGTCGAAGAGCCCCTCGGCCACGTAGCTCGGGATCTCCTGCGGCCGCAGGATGCGCACCTGCTCCACGCGCGGGTCGTCGATCGAGGCCTTGTAGTCGACCGACGACGACCGCACCACGGGCAGGTCGGCTGCCTCGAAGAGTTCGAGGGTGGCCCGCTCGAGCGAGCCCTTGGGGAGCACCAGGCGCAGCATCAGTGGCTCGTCGTGTCCTCGGCGAGCAGCCGCAGCGCGTGCGGGAGCACGTCGAGCACGGCGCCGAGCTGCTCCACGCACCCCTTCGGTGAGCCGGGCGTGTTGCAGATGATCGCCGTGCCGAGCACGCCGGCCACGCCCCGCGACAGCCGGCCGAGCGGGCTGACGAGGCGCATCGCCTCCGCCAGGCCCGGCGCCTCGCGCTCGATCACTCGGCGCGTGGCCTCGGGGGTCTGGTCGCGTGGCGCGAAGCCCGTGCCGCCGGTGGTGACGATCAGCCCGGCGAAGCCTTCCGCCATCGCCGCGAGCGCGGCCGCGACGGGCGCTTCGCCGTCGGGTGTGGTGCGGTGCTCGACGACGAGGAAGCCCGCTTCGCTCAGCTGGGCGACGAGCGCCCGGCCGCTGGCGTCGTCGCGGACACCTGCAGCCACGCCGTCGCTGACGGTCAGCACCTTGGCCCGGAGCGGCTGGTCGTTCACGGCCGCCGACGGTACCGGACCACGACCATCCCGTCCGTGTCGCCGTCGTGCGGGAGCACCCGCCAGCCGGGGCCGTACGGCCTCCACGTGCCGGTCGGCAGCGGTGCGGGATCGACCTCGAGGCCCGCCGGCACCGGGTGGTCGATCGACTCCTCGGCGGTGAGCGTGCACACGGAGTAGACGAGCCGGCCGCCGGGGCGGACCAGCTCGGCCGCCGCGGCGAGGAGACGGCGCTGGAGCCCTGCCAGCTCGGTCACGTCAGCGGGGCCGATCCGCCACCGGGCGTCGGGTCGGCGACGCAGCACGCCCAGCCCTGAGCACGGCGCGTCGAGCAGGACCCGATCGAACGTCGACGGCGGGAACGGCGGTGACCCGCCCGACGCGCACACCACGGCGGCCTGCGCCCCGAGCCGCGCGACGTTGGCCGCCGTGAGGCCGCACCGGGCCTCGGAGGCGTCGGCAGCGACGACGAAGGGGCCGCCGCCGCCCGCCCCGGCGATCGCCGTGGCCTTGCCACCGGGAGCGGCAGCGACGTCGAGGATCACCTCGCCCGGTTCGGCCTCCACGGCCGCAGCCACCCATTGCGACGCCAGGTCCTGCACGTAGCCGTCCGGGCGGACGGTCACCGGCGGCGGCCGATCCATCCGCTCCATGGCCGGCAGTGCCTCGTCGCCGAGCTCGGCCTCCAGGCGAGCCACGATCCAGTCGGGGTAGCTGAGGCGGGTGGCGTCGTCGGGCCACACCATCGGGGTCACCGCCACCTTGCGGAGCACGGCGTTGACGAAGCCCCGCGCCCGTGGAGGTGCGAGGCCGACGGTCTCCCCGACGGCGGCGTGGGCTGCGGTGCCGGCCATGTGGAGCTGGTAGGCGCCGAGGCGGAGGAGCACCCGGACCGACGGCTCCGGCTCGCTCAGCACGAACCGGTCGACCAGCGCGTCGCAGGCGCGGCGCATGCGCGTGGTGCCGTACACGAGGTCGGTGACGAAGGCGCGGTCGCGCTCGGTCAGTCCCGAGCCTTCGAGCAGCGCCGGCACGACGAGGTTCGCGTACGCACCCTCCAGCTCGATCCGCTCGAGCGCCCGCAGGGCGAGCGCCCTGGTAGGTGAGTGCCCGCCGGGCGGTGCCGGCCTCGCGGCGCGAGGGCGCCGGTTCACCCGAACCCTTCCCCGGGCCCGAGCCGGGCACCGTTCGCGAACGCACGCCACGGCATCGCCGCACGGCCTTCCGGCTGGACCGTCCGCAGCGCGAGGCCTCCGGCGACGTCGCCCACGATGGTGGCGCCCGTGGCGTCGGGGTCGACCACGTCGACCGCGTGGACCTTCAGGCGGGCGCCACGGAACGTCGTCCAGGCGCCTCCCACGCGCACCACCCGCTCGCGGAGCCGAGCGGGCCGCTCCCAGTCGAGGCGGAGGTCTGCCGGCGTGATCTTCTCCGCGTAGGTGGGCGCGCCGCGCTGCGGTGCCGGGGTGCCGAGGCCGGTGCGAAGGCGCTCCACCAACAGCTCCGTCCCGGCCACGACCAACCGGCCGCGCAGCGA